>Ga0214206_1000114_pt1 | contig 21989 bp, 29 predicted proteins | sample TroBogEpilimnion_26_FD_153044 | JGI IMG/M metagenome (GOLD analysis project Ga0214206, IMG submission 153044) | Freshwater microbial communities from Trout Bog Lake, WI - 07JUL2009 epilimnion | ecosystem: Environmental > Aquatic > Freshwater > Lake > Epilimnion/Euphotic zone | place: Trout Bog...
ATGTTGTTTCTATCGGCCAGCGTTCACCGCTGGAAATTGGTCTTTGTGGATCTTTCGTTGATCCGTTCCACTCTGCCCCTGCGCAGGTGGCTATTTATAGGCCACAAGGCGGGGCAGGGTTTGAGCGTCAAATCAGGCAAGTTTGCGCGTTGGAGTCGCGCCCCTCGATTGGGTGTGTCAGATGTTGAAAAGCTTAACGCGATATTCACCAAGGGCTTCAGGGGCGAAGGAAAGGTCAAGTTTCCCGTCTTCGCGAAAGCTCAGCAAATCGCCAAGCTCCTCAAAGCGATGCTCGTTACCGCTGTACTCTTTTAGGAGCGGCTGCATTGCCGAAGTCTCCCTGCTATCCCGGAATCCTACCCCGTGGCCGGAGAGGCTGAAGTACACATTCCCCCCGAAGGAACGCGCATCGTTGTCTGCGCGTTCCAGTGCTTCCGGGTTGTGCTCGCTGGCAAACGCACGAAAACCAGCGATAAATGACTCAACGCCGGAAATGAACTCCGGTGAGAAATCATAAATCGTGGCATCGCGCACCTCTTGTGGCCCATCTTCCGGCATCGCCCAAAGAAGGGTTTCCAAAAAGTGTTCACAGTCTTCTGTCATTTCAGATTGCATGATATTTAAGTGTTTAAAGTTTCTAACAGGATGAACTTTAACAGTTCTCTCTCGATCCGTCAAGCCTGATTCTATATATTTTGTATATTTCTTTTTTCTCTTGAGAGGGGGGAGAGGGTGAAAAGCACAGAAGTTTATAAATTCTAGGCTTTCAATAGGGTAAGTCTAGCAGATTTGAGTCACAGGTACTGTAAGGTGAAAACATTTTATGATTATCTATATATCGCAGTATATACATAATCACTAATGTAGCGCTGAAGAGAAGAGCAGTTAGAGTACTAGACTGGAAAAGGGTATGGAATTTGATGGTAATTATACGAGGGCTTTTCGGGGTTGACGGGAGAGCCAGAAGGATATATCTATATAATCTATGAGAATCAATTCAAACCCGCTCAGACTTTTATTAAAGCTCAATCCCGCCACGCATTCTCGGCTTGGCAAAGCTACGCTTCCTTTCGGCTACACCCGTACCAAGTGGATCAATGAGGCTATTTGCGAAAAGCTGGATCGTGAGCAGCCCGAAACCAGCATGAATCGTGGCGATTTGTCCGCCGCTGGCGAGCACACGCCGATTGACCCGCACGCCATCTTGGCCGAGCTGAAGCGCCGAGAACAAGCGAGGAGTCCAAACGCACTCGGGCCTTATTCGATCTACTATCAAGGCACGTCAACGTACCAGACTGGTTTGATGAATCACAAGCGCAAAGCCAGGAAAGGGACCAGCCTGGGTATTGAAGGGGAGATTGAAGCACTGGCTCTGCAATCGCCAGAGTACTTGCTCAGCGCAGAGCAGCAGCGCGCTATCCTGGCGGAGCATGGCGAGATGCAGGCAGCGCGCAAATCTGCGGAGGCTGACCCTGACGCAATCCCAGAAGATGTGAGAGGGCATCCCCGGAAGTACGCGGAGTGGCGCGAGAAGCGGGGTGCAGAGAAAGCTGGGGTGCCGCTGCCGGAGGTGTCAAAGACTGGTGAACTGTCAGACACTGCGGAGTACTTGGCAATCATGGCTAGACCTGCCCCCTCTCCGGCAGACACAGACACAGACACAGACGAAGATGATGCAGAGTTCTGGGGAAAGGCTAAAGCTGGGAAGTAGCGTATAAAATATATACATTTGTCCTTGACGGCGAAAAATAATGGTGCACTGTTAAAGTTCCTCCTGTTAGGAAACTTCAAACACAAAACACAAATTACAAATTGTTTAAAATTATGATATTCATTATCAGCACCAGCGGCGAAGGCGACGAACTGGACTATCACGACGAAATCGAAGGGGAAAGCTTCGACGAGATCAGCGCCGAACTGCAAGCGATGGCCAATGAAAGGGGGGAAACTCTCTATATCTGCGAAGAGGGAAGCGACAGGACGGAGGAGGTTGAGCCGGAATGACCTTCTCGGAAAAACTCAAAAGCAAACGTGCCCGCTTCGGCCTCACACAGGCCGAGACGGGGGAGGCTTTGAGCGTGTCTAAATCGTGGGTGGAAAAAGCCGAATACAGCACCCGTGCCCCTCACATACTCCTCCAAGAAGGCGCTCTAGCCCGGCTTGAAAAACTCAAGCCGAAAGCCAAGCCATGACCGCTGTGCCGCTGTGCCGCGATTGATCCACACCACTTGGGCACAAAAAAGCCGCTACCCTTTCACAGGGTAGCGGCTTTTTCGTGCTCAACGTGCTGATTGACACTTTGGCCATTGTGAGGGTATTCTGATGCGATTGCGTATAAAATATATACAGTTGAGCCTTGACGGGCGAAAAATAATGGTGCAGGATTTGCTTGCCATGACTACTGACAAATATATCGCCGCTATCTTCGGCTGCACTGCCGAGCAAGTGGCAGCGCAGAAACAAAAAAACGCGGCGCAGTTGCGCGATATGGAGATCAAAGCCCGCAGCGAGGGGAAGAAAATCAATAATTACACTGCCGAGCAACTGGCAGCAATGGCCGACAGGATTTCCCGCTAGGCTCTCCCGCTGGCAAGATCAAAGCCGCCACCCTTTCGCGGGGTAGCGGCTTTTCTGTGCCCAAGTGGTGTGGATCAATCGCGGCACAGCGGCCCAGCGGCCCAGCGGCCCAGCTCTACCCCTTGACGGATTGCAGGTTGTCGGGCAGACTGGCGCGATTATGGCATATCCACTTGCAACGCCTCACTGGGACGAGATAGAAAAGCTGGCCGTGCAGGGCGTACCGACTGCCATCTTGAGTGAGAGATTCGGAGTATCAGAGAAAACTATCGCCGATAAATCGTGTCGCGAAGACTGGCAGACGCCTAATCGAGTTAAGACGAAACTTCGCGAATTAAGCGAAAAGCAAGCTCGTCAAAGGACGAATAGCCCGCTTTTAGGGGGTGTCTCCCCCTCAGAATACTCCGACACGATCTTGCTTGAAACTTGGGAAACCCGCGCCGCAAATCTCCGAAATCTCTCATACAACGTTGCGGTTGAGGCGATTAAGTCGGCGCAAGGTCAAATCGTACTCGAGTCTGCCGCCGACCTCAAGCATGCCGTCCATGTCGCCAGGCAAGCGACTGGACTCCTGGACACAGATGCTCCCCAAATACAGCTCTCGTTGTTCGGGGGTGGCGACATTTGCGGGCCCGCTATTATGGAAAATGAGGGCCAGGCCGTTGTCGAATTACAGAATGAACAAGAGCTTGACGGTTTCTGGGGGTAATTGTGGGGATTCAGAGAATCGTACTTTGCATTATCCTTTATTGTTGGTAGTTAATCCGATTGCAGGGCATGGAAAGCGAATACGCTGTGCCGCTGTGCCGCAGTGCCGCTGTGCCGCAGTGCCGCTGTGCCGCTGTGCCGCTGGGCCGTGCTGCACTGCGCAGGGGGCAGCACCTCACTGCCACCACGCCCGTCCCCCCGTGACCTTGACCGCGAGCCTCTTCCACGTCCCCCCACCCCGTACCAGTTTTCACCCCAAAAATCTTAACCACTTAAATTCATACCTCCCTCAAAAATTTTTCACATTTAATTTGCATCCACTATTAAAGTTCTACACCTACCCACCGATGAAACTCAACGATTGCCTCCAGACACCGGCATGGGTGTATCAGCCACTCCAACCCTTTGACCTTGATCCCTGCGCAGGGAAAGCCACAGAAATCGCCAAGACGAACTACCGGTTGGAAGACTGGGACGATGGACTGGCTGACCCCTGGCTGGGCTTCGTCTGGTGCAACCCGCCATTCAGCCAGAAGGAACTTTGGATCGAGCGGATGAAGCAGCACGACGATGGTCTGCTCTTGCTGCCCGAGCGCGGGAGTTCCGCCTGGTTTGGTTCGTTGGCACATCATTGCGGTTACTATTTCGTGCTCGGGCAGAGGATCAGCTTCGTAGGTGGCTCCAACAGTAGCAGCGTCGGCAGTGTCCTGTTTCCGTTTGGGGACGCCGCCGTCCAGCGTCTCCACGACTCAGGGCTGCCCGGCCACTTCGTCGATGTAAAATTTTTCACTCCACGCAAAACCAGGCGTTGACATTCACCCTTGGTCGGATTAGCACTGCCGCATGGACCCCCCACCCGACACCGAGACACCAGAGCCACGCCGCTACCCCACCACCGGGCAGCCCCGACGCTCCCGCACGTCCTTCAAGGATCTGGCAGGCCAGCGGTTCGGCAGGTGGTCTGTCCTTGCCGAGTGCCCCAAGACGCGCCCAGGGCAGAGCAAGTGGCACTGCCGCTGCGACTGCGGCAAAGAGAAACCTGCGGTGCTCTACTCCTCGCTGGTGGACGGCAGCAGCAAGTCGTGTGGCTGTCTTAAGACCCAACTCTCCAGCAAGCCGCTGCACCAGCAGCATGGTCACGTCAACCCGACCTACCGGTCATGGCACGCCCGGCGTCACCTGATGCCCTTGGAGTGGCGCAACAACTTCGACCAGTTCCTCAAGGACATGGGGCCGCGACCGGAGAAAGCCAAGCTGGTGTCAGGCGATGGTCGCCGCTGGGACAAAGAGAACTGCGAGTGGAGGGTCACGGCGTGAGCACTGACTTCGACGAGGACGCTTTCTGGGGCAACACACCAACACCTTCATGCACTACTACAACGAATATGACAAGCACGCTGCCGCCTGGCTCAGAGAACTCATCGCGCAGAAACTTATCCCAGCCGGAGAAGTTGACGAGCGATCCATCCTCGACGTGCAACCCGACGACCTCCGCCGCTACACCCAGTGTCACTTCTTCGCAGGAATCGGTGGCTGGGCCTACGCCCTCCAGCTTGCAGGCATCCCCGCCACCCGACGCTTGTGGACAGGCAGTTGTCCCTGCCAGCCCTTTTCCACGGCAGGGCAGCAAAAGGGCCAAGAAGATGAACGCCACCTCTGGCCTGCCTTCTTCAACCTTATCCGCGAGTGCAGACCTCCCACGATATTCGGAGAACAGGTCGCTTCCAGTCTTGTCGTCGGACCTTCTAATCCACCGCGCAGTATGCCGGATTTGCGGGATCGAAAAACCCTGCTCCGAATTTTATCGGAACTCGAAAGGGAGTCGCCCCGGAACCTGCAAGGAATGCGACAAAGCAAGGGAAAGGCTGCGCAAAAGGCAAGCACCTGCAAAGACCAAAGAAGTGTTCAAGAAATGGCGGGACGAGAAAAGAGGACATGCACTTGTGAACGTGGCGAAGCACCGAGCAAAAAGACACCTCATTCCTTTCAGCATAACACCGGAGGACATTCAAAACCGCATCAATCTTGGAGTGTGCGAAGTGACGGGGATACCCTTCGACCTAGCCAAACCCAGAGCGTGGAATGCTCCCTCCCTGGATCAAATAGAACCCAAAGCCGGATACACGCAGGAGAACACCAGAGTGGTGTTGTATGCCGTGAATGTGATGGCCAACTCCTGGGGGTTGCAGAAAATCGTGGAAGTGTCGAAAGGGATTCTGAGTGGGAGGAAAGAAGCCTCGAACAAATTATCGAATCGGATAGGGGAGAACTTGAAGGCCCAACTATCCAATGTTGGCTCGATGGAATATCGGCAGACCTGGAAGCTGAAAGCTACGCCTGCGGGGCGGCAGTATTGGGCGCACACAGCGTCGGCGCACCCCACATCCGACAAAGGTTGTACTGGGTGGCCCACCACCACCACCAGGGATCACAAGGATGGCAGTGCGCAAGCTTGTCAGAACGTGGACTCGAACTGCCTGCTGGGGAGAGTGGTGCATGCAGTGGGTTGGCGCAGTCCGGCAGCCGGGGATTGCAAGATGCGTATCAGCAACACCGAGATGGCAGACAAGCGGGCAGCATCAGGCAAGCAAATCAGTTTGGAATTGGAAGCGCATGGAGTGACACCAATCTCGTCAGTTGCCGAGACGGGAAAGTCCGGCGCATCCCAACTGAACCCAGCCTTTTCCCTCTGGCTCATGGGGTTCCCGGCAGAGTGGGCCTACTGCGGGGCAGCGGCAATGCAATCGTCCCGCAAACGGCAGCCGCGTTCATCCTCGCCGCCGAAACAGCCAGACTCGACAGAGCTTGAAAACTTCTGGTCCTAGCAACATCAACTGTTGACATTTACACAACACGGGAATATCCTCCCACCGTCCGCTGCACATTCGCTCTTTCGTCTCGCTTGGCTCCCGCGTTGGAGCCTCGGGGCGCAGTGCAGCGGACGCCACTACCTTCTCACGCTATGCCCTCCCTCCTCACCCCAGCCGACCCGCCACGCGGACGCCATCCCTGTTTCAAAGACCTCACCGGCCAACGCTTCCACCGCTGGGTCGTCCTTGGCCTGACCACCGAGCCACAGCCAGCGCATGGCGTGTCGCAGCGTCACAGCCGTTGGCACTGCCGCTGCGACTGTGGTGTGGAGAAACCTGCGGTTCATGGCATCACGTTGACCAAAGGCACGTCTAAGTCGTGCGGGTGCCTGCGCAATGAACGCAGCAAGCAGTGGAGGAAATAGCTATAATTTTTTCACAAGTGCAAAGATTAACTGTTGGCATTTACACAACCCTAGACCAGACACCGCCATGAGCAACAAAGTCATACCCGACATGTTCCCCGAAATGATCCAACCGCCGCGCTTCAAACGGGGTGACGTGGTGCGCCTAAACGGCGCAAGAACTCACATGACCGTCGAGCAGTGCTTGGAGAAAGACGTGCAGTGTGCGTGGTTCACCGCATCGTACGAACCTGTCCGTGACACGTTTCACGAAGATTGCCTCACCCTCGTCACCCCATGACCGCCAAGCACGTCATCCTGGTCTTCGTGGCCATCTTTGCGCTGGCACTGGCCATCGACATCTTCAGCAACACCGACGTATGAAAATCCTTGCCATCCTGCAAAACACCTGGGCCAAAGACCCGCAACGGGTCCACGATCTTCTCGACCGCAACCGTGATCGTCGGCACGAGGTGGTCGCCCGGCTGCTGTTCGCCAGTGGCTGCCTCACCGGTCGTCGCATTCTGACGGTGTTCGGCGAGTCACTCAAGGAGCACCAGTGGACCTTCGAGAACGCCTCCACCGTTGTCACCGGCAACAGTGAAGGCCGACCACCCTATAACGTCGAGCACGTCAAAGGTGTGATCGGGCGCTTCCGTCCCGACGTGATCATCACCTTCGGCACCTCGGCCAAAGAGGCGCTGCGCGACATGCAGCGTGCTAAGAAGCAGCCGCAGATCCCGTTGCCGCCCATCATCGAGTGCATTCACCCGGCAGTGCAGAAGCCAGGTTGGCTCAGCCAGATGGTCGCTGCACGAGGGAAGCTGGAAGAAGTCTTGAACCCACAACTGCAAACCGTATGAACCCGCCACCCTCACCCCCCTGCCCCGCTTGCGGCAGCACCCCGGCCCCACGGATCGAGAACGGATACTCCACCGACCTGACCCCGTGGTGGAAGCACTACGCCCAGAAGTTCAATCCGTTCCGACTGATTCTACGCAAGACGGAGTTCCGCTGGATACCCACCGAAGGTGACGACGAGCACATTTGGAGCAAGCACGAGCACGTCGCGCTGCTCGTCGGTGGGGACAACACGGCGTTCCCGTTCGTAATCATCACCAGCCATCAGGTGCCCGTCCACGAGGACGTGCTTGAGCGCGTCACTCACTACTGCCCACTACCTCCACTCCCATGAACCCTCCTCCAGGCACGACCTTTTACAAACCCAGAACGTGGTGGCAGCGTTGCAAACACCGACTTGGCATGCGCGTCCCTGCCGAAGTGGTTTGGATGGGGTGGATCAGCCTTAAAGATGACCCTCAACGCTGGCTAGATTTTTGGGAAAGAGCGGATAACCATGCCAGGTGTCTAATACTTTCTCAAGGCGATGAAGGGATACCACATATAGCTATGGTGGACTTTGGATATGAACCTTTTCTTTGCTATTTCCAAAGGGCTACTCACTGGTGCCCTATACCTACACTGCCCGAAATGTACAAAAAACCTTTGCCCGAACTCCCATGAACCCCGACCACTACACCACCGTCTGGCTGCTCGCCACTTCTGCCCTGCTACTCCTGTTCTGCTGGGGATCGTGGGAGGTCTATCTGTCCGTCACCACGACGCACGAGCAGCGTGTCCGCCTGGAAGCCCAGCGGCGGATGTTGCGCTTCTGCAAGAACCCCACCCAGCGCAACTACATCGCCGCGTGGGACTTTATCGACGACAACGAGGTGGTGTTCGCTGACCTGGACTGGAACATCGTCCAGCGGTTCAGCCGGACGGGCGCGGCGGGGAAATTCTAGACGGAGGCAAGAACTTGAACATCGACGGAAGATTGCTTGTGTGGTTCTCCTGCGGAGCAGCTTCTGCGTGCGCTCTTAAATTGCTGGCACCTTTGAAGCCACTAGCGGTGTACTGCGATGTGTCCAGTGAGGAGCATCCCGATAACCAGCGGTTCCTTGCCGACGTGCAAGAGTGGACAGGGGTGCGGATTCAAAGCATACGCAGTGTGAAGTATGGCAGCCTTGAGCAGGTGTTTGACTCCAAGAAGTATATGTCGGGGATTAAAGGAGCGCCCTGCACCGTGGCCATGAAGAAAGTCCCACGGTTCCTTTTTCAACACCCGGACGATGTTCACGTCTTTGGGATGACCACAGACGAAACCAAGCGCATTCGCGAGTTCTCAGAACTCAACCACGATCTGCACTTGTTGTGGCCCTTAGTGAGAGCAGGCATGTCCAAGAAAGACTGCTTCGACATGCTCGACGGGGGGGGGATAAAACGATCCGTCATGTATGACCTCGGTTACAAGAACGCCAACTGCATCGGCTGTGTCAAGAGTTCCAGCCCATCCTATTGGAACTTGGTGCGCAAGACGCACCCCGAGGTGTTCGCTGCCAGGTGCGAGCAGAGTCGTCGTCTGAAAGTCAGACTGGTGCGCATCAAAGGAGTGCGCAGGTTCCTCGATGAACTGCCACCGGAAGACCTGACCGATCTTGGAGAAGACTTGTCCTGCGGTCCTCAATGTGCGCCACAACCCACCACAGACGAGTTCGACGATCAAGACTTCTGGGGCTGACGCCGCTTCTTCCGCCCCGGTAGAAACCCCGGCACAGGTCTGATCTTGCCGGTCGCGACCAGTCCCTTGTATTTCTTCTTCACCGTCTGCACGCTGACAGCCAGCATCGCCGCCACCAGCTTTGGGCCGAGCGCCCAATCCAGCGACAACCACACAGCCTTGGGCGTGAACCTACGTTTGCACCCAAGGTTGCGTCGTTTCCAGGCGGCGCGGGCTTCGATGTGCTTTTCGCAGTAACCACGCTTTGGTGAACGGGGCGAAGGTTTACCGCCGCACGTAGGACAGACGCCCAGACCCTTTTTGATGATCTGGTTCCGGTATTGAGGGGAGGCATCGTTAAATTTTACCATTGACCTGTTATAAACTGCATGCCATCATGGGTCAATAGTCTATTGCGCCGATGGGCAATGTGGGCTTTTGTCTCCGGCAATATGTCCAGTCTCACACTCCTTGCCAAACTCCCCACTGAGAAGATGCCTGCCTCGGTGCCGGACGTAACCGCGTCCACCCGCATCAAACGGGCAGCCGACGTGGTGAGTCAATGGCAGACCCTCTTCAACGAGGACTACATTGCCAGCCGCGACCGCGCCGTGGTGCAGTCCATGGCAGACCGGCAGCCGCCGTACAGCGACTCCGCCTTGCGGGCGCTCGGCATCACCGGCATTACCAACGTCAACTGGGGTGACCTCGGCATTGCCCAGCAAGAGGCCGAGAAGCCCTACAACTCGATCCTCAACTCGATGGCGCACTTTGGCATTGTGCCGTTCAAGAACAGCGTGCGCAAAGCCGGGCTGCTCACTGACGCGGAGTTGGAGGAGAAAGAAATCGTGGTCGCAGAAGAACTGCACCGCATGATTACCCGCTGGCGCGACTTCCGCTTTCGCTGGAAGATGGCAGCCCACTTCTTCACCATGTGGGGCGTAGCCTTCACCTACCGCGACGACGAACTCGACTGGCGCTGGAGAGTCTCTTCGCTGCAAGACGTGAAGATACCACGCGGCACGCAGGCCAGCGTCAACGAGGTGGACCGCATTTTCTTGAAAGCGGACATGCCGCCGTCCGACCTGTTCCGCAAAATCCAAGACCCTGAGATGGGCAAGTTGGCGGGATGGAACGAAGCTGCGATCCGCCGTTCCTGTGCTAACGCGCAACCCAAGCCGCTCAATACCCAGTCGCCCGAAGAGATGGAGGCGATGTGGAAAGACAACTCGGTGTTCAGCGGCAACACCAACGTCGTGGTGCAAGTGGTCCACGGCTTTGTTAAAGAGGTGGACGGCACCGTCAGCCACTACATCGCGGACTACCTGCTCAACGCCGACGACGCCGAGTTCCTCTACGAGAAGAAGGGCAAGTACGCCAACATGTCGGAGTTCATCAACGCCTACCTCTTTGGCGTCGGCACCAATGGCGACATCCACAGCATTCGCGGCAACGCCTTCAACCTGTTTCCTTCGGCCTCTGCGCTGAACAAGCTGCGCTGCAAGTTCATCGACAAGGCCAACGATGAAGCCAACACCTTCCTCGCCACCGACAACGAGGACGCCACCATCGACAACATGATTGTCCCGCGTGGTCCCTACTTCCAACTGACCACCGGCGTCAACTTCGTGGAACGCGCCACCCCGGCAGTCGCAGGCAGTTTGGTCCCGGCCATTCAGACAATGTCTGAAGTGTTCCGTGCGCAGTCCTCCGGCATGGCACCGCGCTCCACCTCGCAAGGGGAGCAGGGGCAGAAGACGAAGTATGAGCTTCAGCGCAAGGATGAGATGGACTCCTCCCTCACCAGCGACTCAATGGACATGTTCATTGAGGCATGGGCCTGGGACTACCGCGAGATCGTTAAGCGCGTCATCAACCCCAACCTGACCAAGGAGATGCCGGGTGGTGCCGAGGCTTTCGGGTTTCGCGAGCGTTGCGAAGAACTGGGCATCCCGTTCGAGCTACTCCAGCAACTCGACTACGACAACATCAGCACCAACACGGGCATCGGTCGCGGGTCATCCGCTGAGCGCCGGACAGTGCTCAACAACCTCAACGAGATGATCTATGGTCGTCTCGACCCCGAGGGGCAAAACATCCTCACCCGCGATACCATCGCCGCGCAGACGGACTATCGCTACGCCCTGACGCTGGTGCCACGCCAAGCAGGTCAGCGTCCGCCGATTGATAAACAGATCGCCAACGACGAGAACCAGATTCTCAAACTCGGCGGAGACGCCGTGGTGGTGGACAACCAGAATCACATCGTCCACGTCACCACCCACCTTGAACTGCTGCAAGCCTACGACGACGCTCTCGCGCAGGTGCAGATGGAATTAAAAGATGCCATCCCGGTGATGCAGAAAGCCTCGGCTCATTGCGAGGAGCACATGAAGTTCATCGACGTGGAGAGCGAGCCATACCGCATGGCCAAGCAGGCGTTGCAGCAACTCAACGAAGTCATCACCAACGGTGCCAAGCATCTTGAGGCCGACCAACGCAAGGAGCAGGAAGCTGCTGCCAAAGGGCAACCTGCACCCGACACCAGCGAAACGCCACCCGGCGTGTTTGGTCAAGCCGTGGACGCCCGTGCGCGCCTGGCCATGCAGGCCGAGGCGCACGCCACCAAGATGGAGATCCAGAAGAAAGCAGCGGATCAGAAGCTGCTCATCAACGACGCTCTCGCTGCGCAGAAGCTCCAGCACGCCGCAGCCCAGCAGCAAGTTAAGCAAACGCCCACACCGATAGCATGAATGTCGCCATCCTCCGAGGACCAGAAATTGACAAGTTCCGCAGTTCCCACGTCCTACGTGAAGCACTGGCAGAAGAGTTGAAGCAGCCTGGCATCGCCGCCGCGCTCGCCGCTATCGCTCAGAACGTCACACAGTTCCACACGCCTGAACCTATCCCCGGCCTGCACCCCGACTCTGTGGTGGCGCGGGAGTTCTGCACGAAGCGCGGACACCAGCAAGTGCTCGACACCTTGGCAGCTATGTGCGCCCCCACCGGCAAGCACCTCCTAGAGACTGAGCCGCAGGATATGCCTGACCAGTTCTCTGCCGCCCTACCTGCCGAGTATGCAGACCCGCGCCCGCCGAGTCAGCGCAAGTAAGGCTTGAATCTCTATGGAACCTAACAACCCCGCCCCCGCCGATGTCGATCTTGACATGGGCGCTCTCTCCGCCGCCATCGCCGCCGATGCGCCTACCATCGGCCAACCCGTCAGCGAGGCTGCCCCGCCGCCCGCGCCTGCCGTCGAGCAGTCGAAACCGGCAGAACCTGCCACCCCAGCGGAGGAAAAGAAACTCGATGAAGGAGCCGCGCCTGCCGAGAAGAAGAAAGGTTTGGCTGCTCTCGCCGGTGAAAAGAAACCCGAGGAGAAAAAGGATGGCGACAAGAAGCCGGACGCCGCTCTCGCTGAACCCGATGTGGACATCACCAAGTGGAAGAAGGAACAACAGGACGCCTTCGTCGCGATGCGCCAGGTCAAAAAACGTGCCGAGGAGCAGGCCAAGACCGCACTGCTCAAAGCCGAGGAACTGGAGCGCAAGCTGCAAGCTGCTACCGCTAACCCCAAGGATCGCCCTGAGACGGTGGAGAAGCTCAAACGTCTTGAGGCGTGGGAGAAGGCGCAGGAGTTGCAGAAGTCCGACGAGTGGGAAAACGTGGTCACTGTTCCGGTGCAACGCTCACTGGCCACCCTGTCCAAGATTGCCGAGCGTGCGAAGGTGGACCCGGTTAAACTCGAAGAGGCTACCGACATCGAGGATGAGTTCGACCGCCTCGACGCCATCACCGCGCTGTTCGATGCCGCCGAGACGCCCGTGCCTGCGCACCTCGTCAATGCCGCCGTGCAGGAGGCAGCCAAGCTGCATCCGATCTACGCGAAGGCAACAGAGCTGAAACGCAATGCGCAGGAAACCCTCGCTAGTCTGAGCCATCAGACCGAGCAGCAGAAAGCCGCCGCCACCCAAGCCGCCGAGGCCGAGTACGCCAAGCACCATAATCACGTCTATGGCCAGTTGGCCGAGAAGATGTCTTCACTATTCGGCGACGAGGAGTTCGCCAAGGAGGTGAAAGCCGCCCGGCCAAGTACCGATCCAGCCGACCGCGCCTACGAGGCACAGGCCGCAGCCATCCTGCCTAAAGTGTGGGAGAAGTTCTTGGCTGCTCGCGACGAAGCCGCCGTTGAGAAGAAAGCCAAGCTGGCGCTGCTGGGCACTCGTGCCAGCGTCACCCCCAGCACCGCGCCAATCGGCAAGCCTGCCAGTACCGACGACACGGAACTGGACGAAGAGGGGCTGAACGAAGCTCTGCGCGGCATGAAAGGTCGGTAAACTTTCGCCCTATGCCCTGAATCGCTGGTTGCCTACAAGCGCCAGCGATTTTTTTGTTTGACACGTTATAGAGAGCATATATCATACTCCTTATTGAAGAGTAAAAAGCGTCCGACCTTCACGGACATCACGGTTAGAATCGGAGCGTAAACCACGCCAGGCCACCTCCCCTGACACAAAGCAACTCGCTTGCTTCGCGTCATCGGGGACAAACCCACCGGTCGTTGAGCAGGCAAACCACCCCTCAACTTTTCTACGACCATGTCCGCCCCTACTCTCAATCAATACTTCGCGTCCGACGCTACCCGTATCCAGGGCAAGATCGACCAAATCCTTCGCACCGAAGGCCGCCTCTCCGCACTCGTTAAGAAGGATGTCCTGCCCGACGGCATGGGCTTCAACTTCTCCACGGTGATCACCAAACGCTCTACCGGCGTCGGTGGTGGCTGGGTGCCTGTCAGCACTCCTGATGGCACCGGCAACAACTGCGTTCCTACGCCTACCATCGTCAGTCCTGCCCGCACGCAGATCAGTTACTCGGCTTTCCAGACTTCCGTGTATTCGGAAGACATCTGCTTCCGCGATCTGGCTGCTGCCTACGACGCCCGCGACCAGTTGAAGACTGACCGCGACAACTTCGTGGCCAACATCAAGGATCTCTGGGACTTGCAGGACAAAGCCCTGTTCACCCAGTGGGCCGGTCACAAGATCGTGTTCAACGCCTCACTCACCGAGACGACCAACGGCACCACGATGCCTGCCACGGTGGCAACCAGCACCATCAATCAGGGACTACTCGACACACTCTACAACCGCGCCACGCAAGATGGTGCCGGTCAGGAGTCCGCCTACGCCAAGCGTCAGGGCGCTCCGATCCTGCCGCTGATCCTCTCTCAAGAGGCTCACCGCACCATCATCAAAGGCGATGACAGCATCCGCAACGACTTCCGCTGGGCTGACTCCGGCAAGTCCGATGGCGCTGTCCTGCTCCAGTCTTGGGGCATCGACCGCGAATACGGTGGCTACCACCACATCATCGACCAACGTATGCCCCGCTGGGACTTCGTCAACGGTGCTTGGGTCAACCGCCCCTTCTATGCCAACGTGGCTACCACCATCGGCAACGAAGCGGACATCAACCCTGACTATCTCGCCGCACAGTTTGAAGACCTTTACATCTTCAGCCCCGACGTGATGACCCGCCAGGTGCCGAAACCGGCCACCAGCTTTGGCTCAGGCTCCAGCGCCAAGGCCGTGAGCTTCAATGGTGAAGTGGTCTGGCTCAACATCCCGAACAAGAACGACAACCCTTACGGTGACATCGGGTTCTTCGCTGCTCGCCTCTACGCCGCCTACAAGCCCCGCAAGGTGCAATACGGCTACGTGGTTCGCTTCCTGCGCTGCCCGAACGTGTCACGCACCCAGTGCCCTGCCTACTAATCTGAAGGCCGAGCACGGCAAAAATTAGGGCGGGGACTTGCAATACGCAGGTTCCCGCCTTTCTTTAACCACTCACTCCTGCACCCTTATGGAAAAGATGATCATGATCCCCCTGCCGAAAGGCTTCGACCTGGCTGCTCACAAGGAGGGTGAAACCTTCGACGTGCAGGCCACCGTCCACCTCACCCCCCACGGCCTTGAAGTGGAAGCCATCGACGGCATGCCCGTGGAGATGGAAGAATCTCCTGCCGAGGAGAAAGACGAAACCGAGTTGGACGAAGAAGGTCTGGCCCGCGCTATGGGTCGCGGCGAACCTCCAATGGACGAATCTTAATGGCTGCTGTCACCAACATCACGGGGTCCACCCAAGACGCCAAGACTTTACAGGTTCTCGGTGCGGACGTGTTTGGTGACACCGAGGTCTTTCTTCTCCAGCAAATCCTTATCGCCGTCGCCAACGCATGAACGCCACCAACCTCTATGGTCTAGCTCAGGCCAATACCGCCCGCGCCCTGATCGGTGCGGACGTGATTGCCGATACCCGGAACGACCTGTACCGGCAGATCCTCGTTGCCTTGGCCAACCGCACCAGCGGTGGTGGGGGAGGATCGGGCACTGTCACCAGCGTAGGCTTGTCCTTCACTGGGGGGGTAATCTCTGTCGCAGGCTCACCCATCACCACGTCAGGCACGCTCGCGCTGACGGTGGCGGGCACGAGCGGGGGCATCCCTTATTTCAGTTCTGCCGGAACGTGGGGCTCCTCTGCGGCACTTGCTGCGAACGCTCTTGTGGTCGGTGGAGGTGCTGGGGCTGCTCCTGGCACAGTTACTACCGGTACCGGTATCCTGTCTGCCCTCGGGAACAACATTGGCTCTGCTGGCGCACCTGTCCTATACAATGGGGTACTCGGCACACCATCAGGAGGTAATCTGGGTAACTGCTCGGGGTACGCCGCAACCAACCTTGGCGGCATCGTGGCTGCCAATAACGGCGGTACCGGCGTCCTCAACTCGGGCACCATCTCAGTTGGCAGCAACACCACCATCACAGGTGGAGGTACGCTCGCCCTTGGTGGGTTCACCCTCACCGTGCCAGCCACGGGCACTGCCGCCCTCCTTGGCACGGCCAATGTGTTCAGTGCCAACGGCGCTCTGTCAGCCCCGGCGATGAGCCTGACCGGCACAGTCATCACAGGTGGCACTGCAATCACCAACAAGCCGCAGTTCTTGATTGAACCGGCTGGCACGACCAGCACGGCTTGGAACACGGCAGGGACCATGATTGGCGTGAATGCGCCGAGCGGGTTCACTGGAAGGCTGGCTTCATTCCAAAATAATGGGGTGGAGAAAGCATATGTTCGCAATGACGGCGCTCTTGTTGCGGTGGGCGGGATCATCGGATTTAACACCATATACGATCCAAATCTGAACGTGGTGTTCGGAGCGCAGACAGCTATTGGCGGTGCTAACGGATTCTATTGGAATGCTCTTCAAATCAACGGCCCGATGGCTATCACCAACCCCCAAGCACTTTCTGGTGCAGGTGCGGTGAACCTATCGACCACAGTCACCAAGTTCACTTCTACTGGTGCCGCTCAGGCTCTGACTCTGGCAGACGGGACCGATGGACAGATCAAAGTCATTGTGCATGTGGCTGCTGGCGGTACGGGCATTCTCACGCCCACCACGAAGTCGGGTTTCACCACGATTACTTTCACCAGCGTTGGTGACAACGTGACTCTCCAATTCGCCACCACGGTTGGTTGGTTCGTCCGAGCCTTCCGTGGAATCACCATCGCATAAAAGATTGCAACCCTGATCAAGACAGCATATTTTCGCCCCTATGGACAACACTCAAAAACGCGCATTCATCCAAGAACAAATCACCAGCTTGGAGGAACCCATCTTCAAGCAGACCATTCTCCAAAAAGGCTGGGCAGCCGGTGGTGCAGCCACCAAAGGTCTGCTCGACCAAACGACTGAAACCCTTGGTGGCCTCATTGCTGCCAAAGAAGCTTTCGAGGTCGAGCTTGCTGCGATCCCCGAGTAACAACTCCTCGTCATGCCAGCCGCCCTTTCATTCTTCCCACTGATGCAAAAAGAACCGAGGGTGACAAGGGCGACCCTGGCAACAGCTACACCCCCAACGTCACCACGGCTACCATTTCCTATCTTGATCCATCAGGCAATGCCAACTCCATCACCATTGTAACAGGAGTATCATGATTACCATCGCTGAACTTCCAATCGACATCTGGGAATCCATCGCACGAGCCGGGCTTCCTTCGTTGCTCATGGCGATGGCCGTATGGTGGCTGCAAAAGAGCAACCGTGAGTTGGTGGGGGCGCTGAATAGCGAGCGATCCGAACGCCTTGACGCCATGGAACAGCATATCGTGGCGTGTGACTCTGACCGCAAAGAACTTCGCAACATGCTCCTAAAGCACCTGGAGGCAACGCATGAAACCCTGTCCATTAAATGCCAAACACCATGAACACCATGCTCATCAACCTCGTCTCCACGAATGCCGGATGGCTCGCCCGTCAGGCCATCAAATATTTTGCCGTGCTCGCTGCCGTACTCACTGGCTGGCTTGTGGGCCATGGCTTTGATGCCACTCACGCGGGAGTCATTGCCGCTGGTGTCACTTCGGCAGCGCTCGGCCTCGTTGAGGGGTCTCTGTCCTTCATCGCCCGCAAGTATGCGGTGCCGGAGCTGGAAGGCGTCAACGCAGCGATTGAGGCCGCAAAGAAGAACGTTCCTTTGGCTGCCATGGTCGGGTGGTATATGTGCCTCACAAGTTGTGCGGGTCTGACTGCATTCATCGCGTCTCCCATCGGACAAGCCTCCATGGTGACCGCTGAGGCCATGGCTAAGCAGCTCGCCACCGCTACCGAAGAGCAGGTTGTCGCGGACATCATCACGAAATCCACCGCCAAGATTGCCGCGCTGAATGCGCAGGGGGTCAATTCTGACACCGCCAAGGAAGTGGTGAGACAGTCTGAAATCATCGGCCTTTCCAGCGTGGTCACTGCCGCGCAACAGCAATACATCGGCATGACCGGCCATCCTTTCGTGCTGCCCAAGAATCCCGTCTCATCTGTCACGCCCTAAATGTTGACCACCGACATCACCGGATACGCGCAAAACGCCAAGACCATGCAGGTGCTTGGCGCTTCTGCTTTCGGTGAGACGGAAGCGTTTTTGCTCCAGCAAATCCTTGTGGCAACCGCTGCTGGAGGTGCAACACCGCCCGCGCCAAGCCCGATCACCCTGTGGGTGGACTCCGTTGGCGGCAGTGACACAAACTCAGGGCGCTCTATCTCAGCACCGAAACAGACATTGACGGCTGCTGTGTCCATCGCTGGTACCAATGAGTTCATCGGACTGAAGTGTGGCAGTTTCTGGCGTGAGTCGCTGAACCTGTCCAATCTGACAGCACCATCCGTGCTGCCCTACGGCTCGGGCGATCCTCCACGCATTAGCGGGTTGAACGTGGTGACGGGGTGGTCTTTGGTGGGGGGCACGACGAACGTTTGGACATCGAGTGTTTCCCACGATTCAAGTCAGTCGTCCCGCATGCGTGTGTTCGAGAACGGTGTGGAGATGGTCCGCGTGTTGGACCAGGCAACCTGTGACAGCACAGCCGGATCTTTCGTCATTCAGGTGGGCAGTGATGGCACCCCATGGCCTTGCCGTATCCACCCCTCTGACAGTGGCAACCCGAACTCCAATGGCAAGACCTATGAAGTCACGGTCAGGACCATCGTGGTCCAGGGACCGGCCAACTGCTCCATCTCGGGAGTCGAAACTGACAGCGCCCTCGACAACAACGGCAGTGTGGATCTCGTCTCACGGACTGGGGGCATCTTGTCTTGCAATATTGCCTCCAACGGCAGCAAGCACAACTGGGGCATGGGCGATGGCACCGCTTCCGACTGCTTTGCCTACCTGGCCGACACCGTTACAGCAGCAGAGCCGAGCAACACCACCATTATTGGCTTCCTGAATGATGCTTCGGGCAAGACGTGGGTGGTCAAACGCTGTGGTGTTGCCGGTGTCTGCCCTGGTGTGGACTCTGACGCTCACGGCAGCCCGAATGGCTTTGCCAGCACGACAGCAGAACAGATTTGGGTTATCAACACTGGGGCTTTCACCGGATCATGGACAAATAACACGGGGACACTTTACCGTGGTGTCCTTGGCCCTCCTGTGGCACTAGGCACCCTGCGGATGGTGATTGCCGACATCCTTGCCAACCACACCCCGGCAGGGCTGTCCAACTACGGCAGCACCTCCATGACCGACTGCTGCATTCTCAAGCAGCAGTCGGTCACGTACAACGCAGTGCTCCAAGCAGCAGCAAACACCGCGACGCTTTTGCAGGGCTCGATGTTTTGCAACACCAGCTTGAGCACGGGCAACCCCACCGTCTGGTTCAACAACAACTCAGCGAGTGCCGTTCTGAGTGTGAACAAGTCGGTGTTCTTCTATGGCTACCTCCACACGCAGGTGCCTGTAGGAATGGCCTACACGGGGGACTACAACGTGTACGTCGCGGGCATCCCCGGCGACACGACCACGCTGGTTTCATTCCAGTGGCACGGCACCAACATCTCGACTCTTGCCGCATGGCAGGTAGCCAGCGGACAGGACGCACACAGCGTCTATCTGGCGCGTGCAGACCAGACCAATGGCAATCAGTACGCTTTCTGGCTCGGGGTCGCCCTCGGCCAGAACAACGGCCCAGCAGATGGTGATTGGCGCGTGAACCCGAACGCCCGTGTGGTCTACGCAGACGGCACCCAGCACATCGGCACTTTCGCTGATGGCACCACACCGATCACACAGGCCGGGGCACAGCAGCATTGGGACTGGAATGCACGGGCTGCCGCGTCTGGACCACCGACCCGGTTCCCCACAGTTCCCGTTGACCTTCCCGGCGCGAGAATGTACATTAAATCACCCACAGCTTGGAACTTCTACCCGTGAGTGCTCTTGCCACTGCCTATGCTCAACAGCTTGCTGCATGCACCGTCAAACCGGAGCATGTAGGGGAAGCGCAGCGCGAAGCAGCGGCGATCTTGTCCAACCGCCCACGCTATCAAGCCGTAGCCGCCAACTTCACTGGGATGCCTTGGTGGATCGTCGGCATCATTCACTCCATGGAATGTGGTCTGAACTTCCACCAACACCTGCACAACGGCGACCCTCTCACCGCTCACACGGTGCAAGTGCCAGCCGGTCGTCCCAAGGTTGGCTCACCGCCCTTCACTTGGGAGGAGTCAGCCATTGACGCCATCGAGTATGATGCTCTCGACAGAGTGATTGACTGGTCGCCCGGCAACGCAATGGTCGTGCTAGAGAATTACAACGGCACTGGCTATCGTCGTCGCAACGTCCCCTCTCCATACCTGTGGAGCTTCACAGATCAATACCGCAGCGGCAAGTACACGGCGGATGGTCACTACAATCCACAAGCCGTGAGTCAGCAATGCGGTTGCGCGGCACTGATGAAAAACCTCCCACTCTCATAACGCCATGCCCATGAACCTCTATCTCGTTCGCCTCGATGGCACCTACGCCCGCTACACCGGTGTTGTGGCCGATCCAGAATTAACACCTTTGCACGGAGTTGCCGGGGCCATGGAGGGCACGGGGGAGCCTTATCGCGACATCCCCGTGATCGCGCCAGTGCCTCTAATATATGCCAATCCTTTGTCAACAACCAACACGGGGATCACTCTCACTAACCCTATTGTCGGTAGCGAAGGTATAACTGGCACTATAAACGCTGTGGAGGCCGACGACGTATCTCACACTCCCCCACGCCAAGCAGTGCAGACCTACACCTTTTGGAAGTTCACCTTCGCTACAGTGGCAGAAACTCCCACCTACGCCTATGCCGAGTTTCGCCGTGGCGACATCATTTCCAACACCGCGCCGAACACTGACCCGACACCATAATGTCCTCGTTCAAGCCACTTAACCCACCAAGGGCTAAAGCGACCACGGCCAAACCGGACGAGGGGAAGTACTTCAGTCTGGTGCCGACGCCCAACCCGCGTGAGATGGCAGTCGTGGTGAAGGAGACAGCGGCGACGTTCAACCCAACGGAGGTTCCTGAGATTGGCACGTCCTACCAAGACAGCTCTTTCCTGTCAGTGAAGCCGCGTATCCAGCTTCAGGGTTTTAAAGACTACGTGCTGCTCAACTTTGGCAAAGATGGCGAGTTCCTGTGGTTCAAGTACGGTAAGAACAAGGCACTGACCGATCAAGCGACCAAGTTCCGCACTTACTTCACGACGCAGCGATTCACTTGGCCTGCGGTGTTGGAGGATTTGTATGTGGTGCAGACGCAGGATTTCAAGCAAGCCGTGTTCGACGGCACCAACACGCAGACGCAGCCCAGCTACTTCCCGCGCTATACTTTCCGCCCTGCGGTGTCCGTAAGCACGGTGGTCATGATCGAGCAATTCCTGTCTCCCACTCCATGGGCCAAGGCCGACGTGATCCACCGGCAGCCCATTCCAACGGGAGTGCATGCGAGCTGGGTGGGGCTGGAATTTGATTTCCAAGAATGCCTCCACCCTGACATCGTGATCCCTGAGAAGGTGCCGGGCGCGCACATCGTCCCTGGCGTTGGGGTGCTCTCGTCGCCCACCGCCCGTAACCTCCAACGCAAGTTCATTCCACAGACGAACTTCACCGACTGGGCACCCTTTATCTATGACGACGCCGTGCAGCCGACCGACGGGTTCTGGCTGCGTGAGCGCGTCACCTACTTCCCGCCCATCCGCCCACCCGACGTTTACACATGATCCGCACCGCCGCAGGAGATTTCCACCCCGACAGCATGTTCCAGCGGAAAGCAGTTCCGCAGGGCTATGGCGGCGTGCAGGTGGATCAATCGCGCTCGGGCAACGTGGGGTATCGCACGTCCCCACCGCCGAGGGTGAAGTCAACGCAGATGGGCACTTCTGTTCCAAAAGGCCCGCCAGGAAGTCCAGGCACGGACGGGACGCCGGGCACCGACGGCACTGATGGAACGCCCGGCACCGACGGCACTGATGGAACGCCCGGCACTGATGGAACGCCCGGCACTGATGGAACGCCCGGCACTGATGGAACGCCCGGCACCGACGGCACCGAC
>Ga0214206_1000115_pt1 | contig 21923 bp, 18 predicted proteins | sample TroBogEpilimnion_26_FD_153044 | JGI IMG/M metagenome (GOLD analysis project Ga0214206, IMG submission 153044) | Freshwater microbial communities from Trout Bog Lake, WI - 07JUL2009 epilimnion | ecosystem: Environmental > Aquatic > Freshwater > Lake > Epilimnion/Euphotic zone | place: Trout Bog...
GGAAGCTCTCATTGTGAAGAAGCACGAAGCCTCTGAAGTGATCCATCCGCCATGGTCGCTGGGCTTCGTCTATGTGGCAGCCACCGACACCTTCCTACGCCACCGCACCCGCCAAGAGTACAAACGCATTGCGCTCGACAGCGTTTTCTCGCGCAAACTGCTGCCCACCGCAGAGGAGTTGCAAGCGATGGACAAAGATGTAAACGAGCACACGCTGGGCACGCCCAAGTTTCTGCCGTCGCTTTACCTGCTCAACCACCTCAAGTGCCAGACTGTTGACGACGTGACCTACAACCCGGCAGCACCGGAGGACATCATCGTGCGCGAGGACGGCAAGCTCTACGTCAACATCTACCGTCGCAGTTATCGCGAAGCCGACCCCGCGCTCGCCAGCTACGTCGAAGACCTGATGTGCGAGCAGCTTTCCAACCTCATCGCCGAGCCGCACTACCGCACGCACCTACTTGACTGGATGGCTTACAACGTGCAGTACCCCGGCAGCAAGCTCCGCCATGCACTATTGCTCCAAGGTGGTGAAGGCTGCGGCAAGACTCTCATCTTTTACAGCCTCCGCGCTGCCCTCGGCAACGACAACACAAAGATCGTCAACAGCGACACCATCAAAAAGGGGTGGAACGAGTGGGCCTTCGGCAGTCAAGTGGTGTGCATCGAGGAGTTGCGTGTCGCCGGGGTCAACCGTCACGAGGTGATGAACACTCTAAAGGAGCCGATCACCAACGACTTCGTGCCGGTGAATGAGCGGGCCAAGAACACTCGCAACGTGCAGAACCGCACTAACTACCTCGCGTTCACCAACCATCACGACGCCATTGTGGTAGGGGAAGACAGCCGCCGCTGGTGGGTGGTGAAGTCCGCGCTCCAGCACAAAGAGCAAATCCGCGCTATCGTGGACAAAGACCCTGAGTACTTCGCTCGGTTCGCTGAGTCACACGCCACCCACGCGGGGGGTTATAGGCATTTTTTCGAGAACCACACCATCTCGTCGAACTTCAAACCGTCCGGCCCGGCCCCCGCCACCACCTATTTGCAGGAGATGGTGTCCGACACCAGCGACGAAGTGACCGCCGCTATCACCGAAGCCTGGGAAGAGGGCAACAGCCCGCTCATCGGCAATGACGTGGTGGCCTTCACCACTCTGCGCAGTGCCCTTGACATCAACGGCCTGAAGGGACTCACCCAAGCCCGCCTGGCACACGCACTGCGCAACGCTGGGTTCCAGACATTCGGCAAGCACATGATCGGCACCGTGCGTCAGTCCGTGTGGGCACGCCCTGATCGCCTCAACGGCGAAAATCCTGTCGAATTGTTGTTGCAGAGGTCTAAAAATTCATCCATGCTTTGAACATGCCTCCCAACCCCGCACTCGTCCCTATCAAAGCCTTCGTCCGTCAGCACGGCGGAGCGTGGCCCGCTTGGGCTTTCAAACCTACGCGCCCGGCTCGCCGTACCACGCCTAACCGCGTGTTCGTGATCACCCCTGAACAACTTGCACCAGGACGCCGGTTTGTCGTGGTGGCGCAGGACTGGAATGCAGCGTTTGACCGTCTGGGGGTGCTGCTGTCGTGACCGACGCTGACTTCATCGCCCTGCTCGAAGTACACGACTGGTACTTCGACCGCTCGGATGATGCCCGTGAATATTCACGCGGTCTTGCTTCCCAGAAAAAGCTGCTCTACCTCTGCCAGCAACAGCCCGAACTGCTTCGGCTCTACAACCACGCAAATAACTGCGTCATCCGAGGCATGCCTTTTGACTTTCCATCCTTCACCAGCCAACGCAGATGAAGGATGAAACGCAACACACCCAAACCACAACACCCATGAAAGACCTCCTCTGGCCTATCTTTGAACCCCTCGTCAACAAAATCGTCGAAGCCATCGACCGCAACACCGCCGCCAAGGCTGGCGCTTGTGGCAGTCGCACGGAAGCGCAACCCGAGTCGCCCGCACCTGCTGAGAAGGCCGCCAAGCCTGCCAAAGCCCCCAAGGCTGCCCCGGCACCGGCTCCCGAGCCTGAACCGGCTCCCGAGCCTGAACCCGCTGCCGACCTTCAGGTCATCAGCGAAGACCGTCTAAAGGCCACCGTGAAGACGCTGACCAATGACGCCAAGCTGAAGCTCAAGGACTACTTCGTGAAGAAGTTCGGGCACAACACCATGGCCGAGATCGCCGAAGAGAATCGTGCCGACATCCACGCCAAGTCCATCGCCCTCGGTGCCGTGGACACGGACCCCGACGACTTTGGCCCCTTTTAATTTCCTCGCCAACTGAACCGAATCAGCCGTTGCTCCGATGAGGGGCAGCGGCTTTTGGGGTACGCAATTATGAAAACCCAGCCTATCGCTCCAGCTTTTGCCCCCAAAATTCAACGTGAATATCCCACTTTGTCAGGACTCACCAAACGCGAGTATTTTGCGGCTGCGGCCATGCAGGGCCTTTGTGCCAACGAATCCTGCGCAGGGTTTGACGAAATCGCTCTTGACGCCGTAAAGCACGCAGACGCACTCATCGCCGCCCTGAACAAATGACCTCCCCCGCTCCCATCCCCGAACACTCCCGCCTTTCCCCGTCCAAAGCCCACACCTGGACCGAATGCACGGCGGCACTCGCTTTTGTCAAAGCCAACGAGCATCGCTTGCCACCCGACAAGTCCGGCCCGGCTGCCATGGAGGGCACCAAAGCCCACACGGTTGCCGAGTATCTATTGCTGGGCAAACCTGCACCAAGCTGGGCCAGCAAGGAGATGCTGCGCCACGGCAAAGCGTACGCCGAGTTCTGCCACGAAGTGATGGGGCCAAAGCGTGACGTGATCCGCTGGGGTGCCGAGTATCGGGCACCGCTGTATTACCTGCCCAGTGAGCGCGGCACCGTGGACTTTCACGCGTTGACCAAGACCGGCGTGCATCTGGTGGACTACAAATACGGCTACGACCCAGTGGACTCCGAGCGCAACCTGCAAATGGCGATCTACGCCCGCAGCTTGATCGAAGACATGTTCGATGGCTTCTGGTATGGCCCACTGCCCGACGAGTTCCCCGTGACCGCGACCATCTTTCAGCCGCGATTGGAGAAAGACCACACCACCTGGACGACGACCTGGGGCGAACTCAAAAAGTTCACTGACGAAGCGATCACTCCGAAAGCGCAGACAATCCTGCGCGGGGATACCGGCGTGTTCAAATGCGGGCCGAAGATTTGCAAGTGGTGCCGAGCAGATGTGATCTGTGAAGCCTACAACAACTCCCTGCTCGATGACTTCAGGGACGTGGTGGAAGCCGTGCCGGACAAAGACCTGCCCGCCGTCTCCGCCATGCCGGACGAACGCCTCGTCCAGTTGTTCAACCACCGCGACAAGCTCACCGACTTTATCAAGGCACTGGAGAAATTCGTCAACGGGCGCATGCTTTCCGGCAATAAGCTCCCAGGAGTCAAGCTGGTGCTCAGTCGCGGCGGTCATCGCAAGTGGTCTGACCCAGACGCAGCGGGCAAACTGCTGCTCAGTCTGAAGCTGCCCTACGACGACGTGTACCCACCATCAGATGTCATCACTCCCGCTGTGGCCGAGAAGCTCACCAAGGATATGAAGGGCGAGAAGATGATTGAGATGCAACGTCTCATTATCAAGCCGCCCGGCCAACCCATCGCGGTGCCCGAGAATGACCCACGCGCACCGTACGAGAACGACCTGACCAGCGACTTCGCTGGGGTCGATTTGTCCGAATAAAATTTGACTCCCCGCCAATAGTGTGGAGATTCAACCTACTGCATAACGCAGCAAACTAGAAACCGAGAACCCGCAAAACCGCATAGCATGAGCACCCCAGCACCCGCAAGAGATCCCAACGTCGGCACTTTCAGTGGCCGTTTCAGCTTCCCAGTAATCAACGAGAAGCAGCGCCTAGCCGCCGAGCAGAAGCGCATGAAGAACCCCAAACCTGGCGAGGAGGACAAGTCCACCGGTTTCGGCTGGAGCGTCATCATCGACAAGCAGACCGGTGCCAAGGACATCGAGAAGGCTTGGGAAATCATCAAGCGTGTCGCCGCTGAAAAAGCCGAGTGGACGGGCAAGATCGTCATGGTCAAAGGTCGCAAGGAACCACTGGTCAACCAGTCCAACCCCAAAGCCGAGAAGGTGGTGCTCATGGGCATTGCTCTGCACGAGGGCGAAGACAAAGCCGACAAAGCTGGCTACGGTGATGATGTGATGTACATCAGTGCCAACCGTTCGGTGTCCAAAGGTCCACCTGCGGTCAAGGACAAAGCCTTTCAAGACATTCGCCCTGAAGAGTCGCACTACCCCTACGCTGGCTGCTATGTGAAGGTCAGCGTGCGCTTCTGGGCACAGGACAACGACTTCGGCAAGCGCATCAACGCCGAGGCCCGCGTGGTCATCTTTGACAAACACGGCGAACCGTTTGGCGAAGCACCTGTCGATGCTGAGTCCGACTTTGCCGGTGTTGACCTCGACGCCGACGATGAGACTGCCCCAGCCGGGAAGTCCAAGGCTGCCGTGGACATCGACGACATGTAACCACTTTGGCCTCTCCCTGCCTCCCCGCGCACAATAATAACCCTCGCCGGTGATTGAGTGACGGAAACGCGGAGGTGGCGGGGAGAAGGTCATCCAAATCACCGGAAGGCGCTGGTGCGAGTCCAGCCGAGTTTGTGCATTCTTGTAGTGTAAAGGAGCATCCTGAATCGTCCGGCCTGAGGAGTAAAAATGCACACTTCTTTCAAACGCAGGTCTTTCCAGAGATAAAGGCGTTTCATGCGCCAAACGAATGGTTCATAACCGTGGCCTGCTCCATTTTCTAAACACCTTCGGGAAATCCAGGGATCGCTGTCCTGGTTGGTCAATACGAGGTTGACTAATAGTGTAAAATCAAAAGTCAGAATAAGCACACCCGACCATTTTCTGCAACGCCATGCCGTTTTCCATAGACTACGAAACCAAGAGCAGGGCAGACCTGGGCAACGTCGGCACTTTTCGATACGCCAAAGACCAGAGCACCGATGTCCTGTGCGTCTCCATCCGCAAGGACAAAGGCCCGGTGCTGGTGTGGATTCCTCCGCAGTACGAAACCCACGGCGACGTGTTTGGGGGTGTCGCCAGCGACCCCGGCGCGAAAGAACTACTCACCGAAGCCATGGAGTCCGACGAGCCGCTCAACGCTTTCAACGTGCTGTTCGAGATCGCCATCACCGAGCACGTTCTGTGCCGCCTATACGGTTTCCCGCTACCCAACCGCAGACGCTGGCGCTGCACCATGGTCCTTGTCCGACGTGCCAATATCCCGGCATCTCTTGCCAAAGCGGCGGAGGCTCTCGGTATGCCACAGCAGAAGGACTCTGCGGGTAGCCGCCTGATCAAGAAGTTCTGCATCCCGCAGGAGGAAACCAACGAGTTTATCCACCCGCGCCAAGACTCGACCTCGTTCAAATCCTTCGCCGAGTACTGCCGCCAAGACACGTTGGTAGAAAGCGACATGCTGGAGCCGCTCAAACCGTTTGAGATGCGTGGTTGGGTGCTCGACATCTTCTTGGAGAGCATTGAGATGAACTGCCGGGGTATGCCCCTTAACCTCGACGCGCTACGCAAGGCAGACGCCATGATTGAAAAGGAAACCGGCCCTGCCTTTGCCCAGTTTCGCGAACTTACCGGACTCAACCCCACGCAGAGCGCCAAGGTGAAAGCCTGGATCAACGCCAAAGGCCTGACCCTGGACAACTTGCAGGGCGATACCTTGGAAGCTATCGTCGATACCCTGGTGCAGTCGGGCCAAGAAAAGGCTCGGCAGGCGATTGAACTGATGCGGAAGATAGGTTTTGCCTCGGTGAAGAAGATCCGCACCATGCTGGATTGCGTAGGCCCAGATGACAACTACCTCCGTGGATCTCTGGAATTTCACGGTGCCTCGACGATGCGCTGGAGCGGCAAGCTGCATCAGCCGCAGAACTTCAAGTCCCCCGAGGAATGGGCCGAGTCACTCACTGGCAAAATGTACGCCGACCTGTGCCATGGGGAGAGCAAGGAAGAACTCGAATGGTGGTATGGTCGCCCGATCTTTTCCATCCTCGCCAACTGCATCCGTCACTTCATTCAGGACAAACAAGGTCCAATGCTATCCGCCGACTACACCGCTATTGAGGCGATGATCTTGGCCTGGCTGGCGGGGGAGGAGTGGCGACTTGAGGTGTTTCGCACCCACAAGAAGATTTACGAGATGTCCGCCAGCCAGATGTTCGGCATCCCAATGCAGGAGTTTGAGGATTACAAGGCCAAGCACGGTAAGCATCACCCGATGCGCAAGACTGGGAAGGTGGCCGAGCTTGCGTGCATCGCGGAAGGCCAGCTTGTCACCACCGACCAAGGGCTGGTGCCGATTGAGCAGGTCACGTTGGAGATGAAGGTGTGGGATGGGATTTCATTTGTCAGTCACCAAGGTGTAGTGTATCAGGGTATCAGGGAAGTCCTGACTTATGAAAACCTCACCGCTACGGAAGATCACATCGTATTCACAGAAGCAGGGCAAATGCAGTTCATTGACGCAGCCCGTCGGGGTAAACACTTGCACCAAACCCGACCAAGTGGGCACGGTGTTTGGATGGGTAAAAGTGGTGTCCCCGTTGAGAGTGTACGTGAAACCCAATTGGCAAGAGTGCCAAGTGCAAACCGAGTGCCAAGGGTGCGGGAGGGTGTCTTGGCAAAACTGGTCGAGCCTGCAACGCGGCCTTTCCAAAGGCTGCCAGCGTTGTTCCCAGCCGAGGCGTACTCCCGCATGGCTGCACAGCAGAGTGTCGGCAATGGAACAAAGATGCAACAACCCGAGGACTCCCAATTTCTACAACTACGGTGGAAGAGGAATCGAGTTTCGTTTCAGCACCGTGCTGGAAGGCAGCATATGGGTTCAAGAAAATCTGGGGTTACACCGAGGTCGAGAATTGGATCGCATCAACAACGATGGGCATTACGAGCCGGGAAACCTGCGATATGCCACTCGCTCCATGCAGAATCTCAACGCCAGACGCACAAAGATGACTGCGGAATGGTACGAGTGGTGCCGGACCAAAAGCCCCTACTCCTTCCATACTTCGGTTCACCGGCTATCGTCAATGCAGAGCACAGAGGAGGTGATCGAGTCCGCGAAGGAAGCAGTGGTCAACAAGCGCAAGAACTGGCGTGTGATCCGAGGCCGACTCATCGAACTCGGGTATATGACATCATGAACTGTGGCCCGCGTAACCGCTTCACGGTGTCCGGCGTATTGGTTCACAATTGTGGGTACCAAGGAGCAGAGGGCGCACTGGTCAAGTTTGGCGCTCTCGACATGGGGCTGACACAGGACGAGTTGACACCTATCGTTGAAAAGTGGCGAGCAGCCAACCCCATGATCGCCGACTTCTGGCATGCCTGCGAACGTGCAGCCATCCGAGCAGTGAAGATGCCGGGCCAAATCTTCGAGGTGGGCAAGCTGTCCTTCGTCTGCGCCCGTGCCGCTGGTGCTCACTACTTGTTCATGCGCCTACCGTCTGGCCGGAAGCTGGCCTACCGTGATCCCAAGATTTCCGAGGTGCAGGCCAAAAGCAAAAAGACTGGCAAGGAGTACACTAAGACCTCGCTGTCCTACTATGGGCAGATCCCCGGCCCCACTGGTGCCAAGTCCACCAAATGGGGGCATGTCAGCCTATACGGAGGGAAGGCCACGGAAAATGCCTGCCAGGCAATCGCCTTCGACATCATGGCAAATGGCACCCTCAAAGCCGCCGCCAAAGGGTACCGCATTTACTCGTTGATCCACGATGAAGCCTTGGCGGCATTCGACGGACCCCACCAAAGCCTAGAGGAGTTTCAACGATGCCTTGAAGACGTGCCAGCATGGTGTGACGGGCTACCAGTGAGCACCAGTGGAGCAGTTGTCCCCTATTACACCAAATAGTCTATGACCACCCAGCACATCATGATCGACCTTGAAACCCTCGGCACTCGACCTGGTAGCATTGTGCTGACCATTGGAGCGGTGAAGTTCAGCAAGCTGGGAGTCGGCAAAAAGTTTTATCGCGCCATCTGCGAAGCTGACTCATCCGCTAACGGTCTTTCCAGCGACCCTTCCACCGTTGAATGGTGGAGCAAGCAGTCTCCAGAAGCTCGCGAAGCTGCATTCTTAGGCACAGAAAGTCTGCGTGAAGCACTCTTGGCTTTTACCGATTTTTGCGGTGCCGACGTTATCCGCGTATGGGGCAACGGCTCTGACTTCGACAACGTGCTGCTTGAAGAAGCGTATCGTGCAGCAGAGCTTGGAGTGCCTTGGAAGTTTACCGGCAATCGCTGCTACCGCACGGTGAAGAACTTGTTTCCCAAAGTGACCGTTCCTTCTGTCGGCACCGCGCACAATGCTTTGGATGATGCCATCTACCAAGCCAATCACCTGATCGCCATATCAAAAAGGCGCTGCTTCGACCTGTCATGAGCGCCTTCACCTGCCCCTCCTGTCAAAAACAAATCACCGTTGAACCCTTAGACGCACCCCTCCGACTATGCCGCGACTGCCGAAACCAAAAACACGCAAGCCTCTCGAAAAGGAAATCGAGAAGAAAATCTGCGACTACGCCAAGCAGCTTGGATGCTACGTCCGCAAGTTCACCAGCCCCAACCAGCGGTCAGTGCCCGACCGACTCATCATCGCCTTAGGTGGCGCGGTGGGATTCCTCGAAATTAAGCGTGGCGGCGAAAGTCCCACGAAAGCGCAGGAGCACGAGATGAACTTGCTCAAGAAGCAAGGCTGTGACGTGTGGTGGTGTGACAACGTGGATGTCGGCAAAGCCTTCGTGGACGCGCTGGTCAAAGCAGGAGAAAAGAACAAAGAAAATCAGGACTTCTGGGGATGAGCATTCAACTTATGCTTGGCGAATGCCTTGAGCGCATGCAGGAAATCGAAACCGGCAGCGTGGACATGGTGATGGCTGATCTGCCTTATGGAACGACTGCCTGCAAATGGGACACAGTGATTCCTTTTGTCCCACTCTGGGAGCAATACCGTCGCGTGTGCAAGAAAAATGCAGCCATCGTGCTCACGGCAAGCCAGCCGTTTACGAGCACTCTTGGAGCATCAAATGCCGATGCGCTAAAATACTCATGGGTGTGGGCGAAGTCCTCGGCAACTGGGCATCTCAACGCCAAACGGATGCCAATGAAAATCCACGAAGATATACTGGTGTTTTCTGATGCCCCACACAACTATTTTCCGCAAGGGCTAAAGCCTCATGGGAAAATCACCCGGCGCGGGAGCAACGGAGACAACTTCGGCAAAAGCGGGGTCGAAAATTTCCAAGAGTGGACAAACTATCCGCGTTCTATTCTTGAGTTCCCTTCTGAGGGAAGACCGATCCACCCGACTCAAAAACCGGTCGCCTTGATGGAGTACTTGATCCGCACTTATACCAACGAAGGCGAGACGGTTCTCGACAACACCATGGGTAGTGGTACAACCGGCGTGGGTTGCATCAACACCAGGCGCAGCTTCATCGGCATCGAGCGTGATCCCGCCTACTTTAAGATTGCGCAGGCCCGGTGCGGCGTCGAGCCTGGGTTCAATGAAAAGGAGTTCTGGGGATGAACTTCACTCCCGCCCCGCCGCAAAAGCTGTTGATCGACAAGATGTGCAGCCAAGACATTGTTTATGGACTTCTGGGATGTGGCCTTGGCAAGACCGCCGCCGTGCTCGCTGCCTTCGTTCAAATGAAAGCCGAACGCAGGGTGAAGGCCATGCTGGTGATCGCACCCATGCGAGTATGCACCTTGACATGGCCCATGGAGGTGCAGGCATGGTCACAATTCAAACACTTGTGTGTGGCTAATCTTAGAACTCCGCTGGGGCGGCAGGCGTTTATTGCTGGGAGAGGAGATGTGTTTCTCGTGAACTACGAGTCCATCCCGCTGCTTGTAAAATTGGTGGAGAAGCGTGGAGGCACTGTCCCCTACCAGATGGTGGTGTACGATGAAATTACAAAGGCTAAATCTTCACAGTCTAAGCGTATCAATATGCTACGCCGTGAAGTACCACAGGTCAAGTATCGAACGGGCCTAACTGGTACTCCGACGCCAAATTCCTTGATGGACTTGTTCGCTCAAGTACGGCTTCTAGACGATGGCCAACGGCTGGGTCGCAGCTTTGACCATTTCAAGAAGACTTACTTTAGCCCGGTAGATTACCACCAGTATGACTGGCAACCAGTCGCAGGCGCTGCCGAGCGTATCGACTCCCGTATTGCTGACATCACCCTCACCCTGCGCACATCGGACTGGCTCAAGGATTTGCCGGATTACAACGTTAACGACATCGAGATAAAACTGCCACCCCACGTCATGGAACAATACGAGGAGTTCAAACGTGAGTTGATCTTGGACCTTCGCCGGGAAGTACAGATTACAGCAGCCAATGCGGCGGTGCTAGTACGCAAGCTGCTCCAGTTTACTTCTGGCTGCATCTACGATGGGGAGAAGAAAGCACATGATGTGCATGACTTCAAAACGGCTGCTCTTGCCAAGCTGGCAAAGGAGACCAAAGAGCCGTTGCTAGTACTGTGTGATTTCAAACACGAGCAAGAGCGCATCAGGCGCAAGTTTCCACAGGCCCGGTTCTTCGCCGATGCGAAAACTCCGTCCTTACAAGTGCAACTCATTACTCAGTGGAACCGGCGCGAGATACCCATGCTGGTCGGACACCCTCTTTCGATGGGACATGGTCTGAACCTTCAGGCAGGATCACAAACCATGGTGTGGATGACCCTCTCATTTTCGAGAGAGCAGTATGAACAAACGATTGCCCGATTGTATAGAAGGGGTCAAAGGAATGTCGTTACCGTCCACCGTCTCATGGTGCCCGGCACAGTGGATGATGTAGTGGCCGAGGTGCTGGAGGAAAAGCGCAACACCGAGCAACGTCTGCTCACTGCTCTGATGCTCTTGGAAGGGGATCGCAAAGGCAGGCCCGCGCTCAAGATCAAACCCTCTGAACCTGAAGGAGAGTTCGACGAAGAAGCCTTCTGGGGTTGACGAAAACAGATAGCAGGTTAAAATTCACCACACAATGACTCCTGAAACAGCACCGAATCCCCAGCAACGTTTGTCCGCCCTCGACACTCAAGTCGGCGGCACTCACTACAAAGACATGGCGATCCAGCCGATTGAGTTCTGCACCAAAAACCGGCTCGGCTTTGCCGAGGGATTGGCGATCAAATACATCTGCCGCCACGAGCAGAAGAACGGCGCACAGGACTTGGACAAAGCCATCCACTGTTTGCAACTCCTGCGAGAACTGCGCTACGGTAATCCTTCCTGATGCCTCCCCCTGCCAAACCCGCCGCCGCCAAGCGCCCTGCCGCACAACCCGTGCAGCAGCCCAACGAGCGCACTCACATTGCACGGTACGGGCGGTGGTGGAAGCGGCTGCCGGGAGTGCCCAAGACCAGTGCAGGCTATGACCTGTTGCAGGAGGTTGCCATCGAGAAGTACATCTGTGGCAACTACGACGCCTTGGTGGCGCTGCCTGGCAGTCAGTTGAACCCGTGGACCTGGCACTTCCGCAGGTTCATCTCACTGATGCTGGAGCGGCCCGAAACAAATCCGCGCTACCGCTTCGAGTGGAACCCCTACGCCATGCGGATGCTGGAGGAGGCGTACAAAAACAACTTCCTCGCGGTTGCCGGTCATGCCAGTTGCTCCAAGTCGGAGTTCTTCGCCCTCTATGCGATTGGTCGGTTCCTCATCGGTGCTCGCTTTCCTGACTGCCCGGTGGCCTCGCCGGAATACGTCAAGGTCTTCATTACCTCCACCTCGTTGGATGAATCCCGTGGTCGTATCTGGGGCGTGGTCGAAGGATACTGGGCAGAGATTTGTCGGTTCTTCGGTGGTGAGCAGTACATGCAGGCCAAGCTCATCTCTTCCACCGGGAAGATCGTGCGAGTCAATCCCGACGGCAGGCAGAACCAGCTTTCAGGAATCACTCTGGTAGCTGGGGGTAAGGGGCAAGACAAGGACGCCTCCACCAAGATCGGTTTCAAGAACCGCTGCGTAATCTTCATCGCAGATGAACTGCCACTGTTGACGCACGCACTCTACAACACCGCCATCACCAACTTGCAGTCCAACGAGTACCTGCAATTCATCGGCATCGGCAATCCCACCTCGCCGTTCGACCCGCTCGGCGTGTTCATGGAACCGGATGAAGGCTGGGCCTCGGTTGATGAAACCTTTAACGGGTGGAAGACCAAGCGCGGCTACTGCATCCGCTTCGACGGGGAGAAGTCTCCCAACGTGCTTGCTGGTCGAGAAATCTGGAAAGGCATTCTCAGCTTGCGCACCGTCACGGATCTGCGCGAAAGCCTCGGCCCCAAGTCACCCGAGTATTACCGCATGGTGCGCGGCTACCTCTCCCCCGATGGTGACGCCAACGCCATCTACACCGAGGTCGAAATCATCTCCAGCGGCAGTCAGGGCAAAGTTACCACCTGGCTCACGCCACCCGAGTTGATCGCGTTCATCGACCCGGCCTTCAGCCATGGCGGGGACGAAGCGCCCATGTGTGTCGCCCGCCTCGGCGACTACTTCTCACCCATCCACCAGCGCAACGTCAAAGGCATCGAACGAGTGGAGACAGTCAACCTTATGGCGAAGGTGGACGCCAGCAACAAGGAGATAGATCGCAACCAGCAGTTAGTGAACCTGTTCCACGAAGAGTGTGTTGCCCGAGGGATCAAGGTTGAAAACCGGGGTGTGGACTCCACGGGCGCAGGTGATCCGTTCTCCACCCTCATGGCGATCACCATGGGACGAGGCTTCCAGATGGTGAGCTTTGCCGGTGCGCCGTCAGACAAGACCGTCGGCACCACCAACTCCCGCAGCGGCAAAGACCGTTTCGCCAACCGCGTCTCCGAGTTGTGGTACGTCGGCAAAGACTTTATGAAGGCCGGGCAGATACGAGGACTGGACCCTGAAACCTGCATCCAAATGTGCGCCCGCATGTACAAGCTGGTGGACCGGGAGAAAGTTGAGGTCGAGTCCAAGAAGATCATGAAGCAGCGGACCAACGGGCGAAGCCCCGACCGTGCCGACGCCTTCTTTGGCTGCATCGAGATTGCCCGCCGCCGCTATGGTCTGTCCTCGCTGGTACGGGCTGGCACACGCGCCCCGCTGCCGTCTGCACCGGAAAGCCGCACAGCCTACCGCCAGGCCGCCCTGGAGTCCACGCTGGCCGGGCGTTCAGGCAAACCTCGGTTCTCCGATCTGAACGTGCCCACGTTGAGCGGGGTAAACGGATTTGCAGATTCGCAACGATTCGGTTGACTTTCGCCCTATCATCCACGACACACCCTCACCATGGAAGAATTTGAACACTCCGAAGCCTTGAAACGTGCGCTGCGCATGGCTGACGGCGACACGGTGTTTCAGCAAGGAGTCGAGGACGAGTTTTGCACCGGTCTTTACGATCACGTTGTTGACCTCGGCGGCTGCGAAAAGAGGACGCCAGCAATCCTGATGGATTATCTAAATGCTGTGCTCGGCAACGTGCGCAAAACCTTTCTCATGGTGGTGCCACTCTCGGCCCACCCGACCGAGCCTTACTTGTTCCCCGAGGACAACACTGATCCCGACCGGCTTATCAAGTGGCCACTGGAAATGTGGCTCGACTTCATCCGCGTGCGGGTGAACGCGGGAGACAACTTCATTATCACCGGCTCATGGCATTACCCCGGCCTACGCCCGGCATCCTCGCAGGTGCCGAAGTCCACGGGGTTCATCCAGTTTACCAGAATCTCATGAAAACCGCCAAGCCACACACCCCTCCTGCTCGTGCCCGCAACATGCTTCCCAGTGCCGAACCTCCCTATCGCTCCAACCTGAGTCACGTTGTCGAAGGGAAACCACAACCCGTGATGGTTGCTGAATCTGTGCGCGAGTTGCCCTCCCACCTCAACCGCCTCGCCAACGAAATCGGGTACCTTGAGCACGTTGTTGACGAACTGGCCAACCGCTTGGAACCGGTGCTTTCTCCACGACCCAACGGTCTTGGCTGCGAAGGCAACTCCGATCCATCCCCGCCGCAGTCTCCTTTAAGCAATGAGGTGGAGAACTCCGCCAATCGGGTGATCTTCCTGCGCCTGCGTCTTGACCAACTGACCGGGAGCCTCGCCATCTGATGAAGCTCTTCCTCCCCAATGGCACTGAACACGAAGTGCCCAAAGAGACCAAGCCGGTCCCCACTCTCTCCGACGTGCCGGAAAGCGCACAGCCCTACGACTACGCCGCCGAAGCTGCTCAGACCGCGCTGTCCTGCTGGCAGGATGAGGACACCAAGGGCATCCCCTGCAACCCGGTGCTCGCTGGCGCGATTGCCAAGCGCATCGCCTTCTTCATGCAAACCGCTGGCCGAGCCTACGAGGGTGCCGCCTATTACCGTGGCATCATCGACCAGTGTGGTGCTCACATTGGCATCGAAGCCTTCACCGCTGACGATGGCTCCATTCAGGAAGACGTGCTCGCGGCGAAGTTGCCGGAGTTGGTGCATAAGCTGATGACCGAAGATTACAATGCCTGACCCTGTGAAAATATCCCTCCTCCACGCAACCCGTCGCCCCGACGCCGCCAAGAAGTGCCAACAGCTTTGGCTGGACCGCACCGAGAACCGCGCAAACGTCGAGATCGTCACCGCCATTGACGCGGGGGACGTTGCTTGCCAAGCAGCTTTCCCCGATGCCGCCGTCTCCACTGGCTACGGTGCCTGCGCTGCTTGGAACGAAGCCGCCAAGCACGCAACCGGCGACATCCTGGTAGTGCTGGACGACGACTGGGAATGCCCACACGGATGGGACGAGTTGATCGTGTCGCGCATGTGCAATGGTGCCGACATTCTGCACGTCGGCGACAAGCACCGGAAAGACGACCTGATCTGCCACCCCATCGTCTCGCGCCGGTTCTACGACACCATCGGCTACATCTGGCACCCGGCATTCAAGTCCGTCTATTGCGACAACTGGTTCACCACCATGGCAAAAGCATGGGGCTACGTCGATGCAACTGAAGGTGGCACCGTGGACCTGGGGTTTCTGCATGCCAACCCGTCCCAAGGTTACGGGCAGGAGGACGATGTGGCCCGCATCAGCAACTCCGGTGAACGCTACGCCCACGGCAAAGCCGTCTTTGACCAACTCACCCAGAACAACGTGGTGCTGGCCTTCACCGCCTACAACCGGGTGGACTTCCTCAAGCGCAGCCTCGACTCGTGGAGGCACACCAACTTGAGCCTCGTCACCAGCGTCCAGTTTTTCATCGAGCCGAGCGACCAGCTTGCCGAGATTCTGGAAGTCATTAACGTGTTCAAGGCACTCTGCCCGGTGCCAGTGATCGTCCACGTCAACCCTGAGAAATATGGCGTCTTGCGCAACCCGTGGGAGCTTTTCGACAACTTGTTCAACAAGCAGTTAGCACAGTTCGTGATCCTCGGCGAAGACGACTTTCTGGTATCGCCCGACACCCTCGACTTCTTCGAGGCGATGCGCGGGCAGATGAACGACTCAACCATGGCTATCTGCGCTAAGTGGGTTGGAGCCGGTGCCAATCGTGAGCCTGCTTCGTGGCACCGCACCAACGAGTTCACCGGCAACGTCTGGGGCACTTCAAAGCAAGTGTGGAACTCCTTCCTGCGCGACACCTGGGACTTCGATTACAGCAGCGGCACCCCTGACGCTCCGGAGTCGGGGTGGGATTGGAATATCGGTCTGCGCGTCATGCCCCGCAACGGTCTGCACTGCATCGTGCCCACGGCCTCACGGTCCTACCACATTGGCACTGTCGGTGTCCACTGCACCGAGGAAGACTACCAAGCTACCACCACTCACAACTTTGTGTCGGCAGCCTACAAGGGTTCCTACGTTGGCTGCTCTAAAGGCGTGTCGGAGTTGCGCGTCTCCAGCACCGGCGATCTTGGCGACATCGTGGTGATGCTCGCCACCTTGAAGGCGACCGGCAAGCAGTGCGACGTGTATTTGCGCAACGCTCCCAACACCGCCGGTATTCTGCACCGCGTCCACCTCATCAAACCCTTGCTGGAGACACAGCCATACGTCGGCAGTGTCAACGTTTGGAAGGATGAAGAGTTGCACTGGGAGTCCGAGCGGTTTCGCCACTACGGGTACACCAACAACGGCCTGAACCTCGCGCACAACCATGCTCAGGCAGCGGTGCAGGATGGCTTCATCTCTGAGTTGCCGGACGTGCGCAACCCGTGGCTCACCGTTGAGCCGGACACCCGTTATGCTGGTCGCGTCATCATCAACCGCAGCTTTCGCTACAACAACGACACGTTCCCGTGGGCCAAGATCGTGGACCACTATGGCGAGAAGATTTTGTTCATCGGTCTGCCCGAGGAGCACGCAGCGTTCTGCGCCAAGTTTGGGCACGTCGAGTACTCGCTGCCTCGCGACTTCCTCGTGGTCGCACAGACCATCGCAGGCTCGGCGCTATTCATCGGCAACCAGTCCTCCTGTATGACCGTGGCAGAGGGGCTGAAGCATCCGCGCATCCAAGAGGTGTGCCTGACACAGCCGGACTGCATCTACCCGCCCGGCACTGGTGCGCAATATGTCGCCGACGGCAACGTCCGACTACCCGATGGCACGGTGCTCAAGGGCAACCGACCCCCTGCCGAGAGGAAAACCGCCGTCACGCCGCCAGGCGGATGGAAGTACCCCGGTCACGACACGCTGCCCATCTTTGAGGTGCTGGTGAAAACAGTTGCCAGAGGGGAGAATCTCACTACTGAGGAAGCCGCCAACCGCGTGTACGACGCCAACGTTGAACGCTGTCCTGAGTTCTTCACCGACCGCACTCTGCGGATGGAGCTTCAGAAGTTTAACCGCGCACTTGAACAATACCCAGCATGAAAATCTGCATCCCCGCATCCGCCCACGACAAACACCTCCTCGCTGCCCAAGCTGACTGCCTGCTCAAGTGCGGCGGCTTGGAGGAGCACACCGTTCACTACTTCCCCACCCTGTCCGCCAAGGAGGCTGCCTACGAGGCCGCTGAGAAGCTGGGTGCCGAGGTCCATCCGTTTGACCGCGACTTCCCCGGTGGCGCTCCTGTCGCCTGCAACAACCACTTCGCCATGGTCGTGGATGCCCTCGGCAAGATGGGCAACGCCGAACCGTTCCTGGTGATGGAGCCAGACATGCTGCCAGCGCCTGGCGTTCACCGCTGGGCTGATCGCCTGTTGGAGGACTACCGCATGCGCGGTGCGCCGTTCATGGGCAACGTCGTGCCGACGCCTTTTAACGCGGACGGGCAACTGACCTACTCCGACGGCGACACCATGATGATGGGCTGCGGCATCTATCCGCCGTTCATGGAGAAGGACGAGCGCATCAAGCCTCTCATCAAAGACCTGTCCATGCCTGAGTGGATGAATCCCAAGATCCCTTGGGACATCTACCTGCGCTGGGCGATCAAGAACATCGGCGTGTCCGACACTCCGCTCATCGCCGACATGTGGGCAACTGAGAAGTACCTACTCACTGCCAAGGGCATCGAGTGCCAGTCCGTTGACCATGGCGAGAAGGTCGTGCGCAAGCGTGGCGGCGTTGTGCCCAAGGAGGCGCTGCTGATCCACGGCTGCAAGGACGGGACACTGGCTCAGATCGTGCTGAACGACGTGAAGTGGTCGGATGTGCAGAAAGCAGCGGCAGAAGGCGTTTCGTTCAAAGCTCTTGGGAAGCAGGTCGCAATTACCCCGCGTGCAGATGGATGGTCAGACGTGCAAATTCAGGACGAGAAAAACGCTGCGGAAGCCGCAGACGACGATGACTTCTGGGGCGACGACAAGCAGCCTGCACAGTCCGAACCGGCAGAGCCTGCCACGGTCATCCCCGTGGCCGCGCCCAAGCCGAAAGCCGAACCCGCGAAGCCCAAGGCACCAGTGGAAGCGCCAAAGGTGGTCGCCCGTTGCACCGTCACCCGTGGTGACATCGAGAAGGCCATGGGCGGCGAGTCCATGCGTGCCAGCGCCCTTGCCGACAAGCTGGGGGTGAAGGTCGAAGACCTGATCGGCACGTTCGCCACGAACGGTTACGTCGTCGCTGCCGCTGGGTGGGTGAAAAGCACAATTCCGATCACTGCCGATTGACAGACTGCGGAGATTCGTCCATACTGAAATCCCTCACATCCATGAACCTGCGATCCTACCTAGAAGGTAAAGGTGCCTTAGGCACTCGCACCATACGTGCTATCGACTGGTTTCTCCAAGACAAGAGGTACGTTGGGGAGTTTGAAGACTGGGTAAAGGATATGACGCAGGCGTGCCTGAAAACAAGGTATTGCAGAATCCACAACTTGGGGAGAAAAGGGCTACTTTTGTTAGCGGAGTACTACCATCTGGAAATACCGGAAAAAGTGGACACCATCCCAGGATTGAAAGCATCCCTGACAATGGCTAGAAAATATATTGCCCAGTTACAGCAGGAGATCAAAGACCTTCGCGCATCCAACAGTGCTCCCAGTAGTCCGGCTGCTTCCCCAGCTTTTGGTCCACAGCTTTGAGCACGTTCACCGGGTAGTAGGTCTTGGCGTCTATCTGACAGCCACAACTTTTGCAGCCACGCTTGTGAAACTCCGCTGGTCGGTGAATCCGCCGATTCCCCAGTAATTCGGTCAACATTCGAGTGACCCAGCCACAAGGGAACACGCAAGAGACGTAGCCCAGCTTGGGGCAGGTGAGGCAAATGTCGGCACGCCGGGCGTGCTCCTCCTCACTGACCAAGTCGTGGCCGACCTGCTCTTGCAGCGTGAGCAGGAACCGCCGCACGTCATCACCGGTCATCGGGATCTCGGGATTCTCTACGTCGATGCACTCGATGGCGGGGTTCTGGCCGCACAGTTCATCAAGCACCACGATCTCCCAGCCGCTCTCAATGGCGATACCATTGGCCTGCCGCTGCGCCCGCACCTGCTGCAACAGCACCATGAGGCTGCTGCTGGCAAAGGGCACGCCGGTAATCGGGTCGAGGTATTTCCAGCCGCCGCCTGGCGGGGTTACGGCTTCGTTGGCGGGGCGTTTCATTTGACGGGGATGGCCTCCAGCATGGCGCGGCGTCGTGCATTCTCAACCTTCTTGTCGATGATGCTCTGAACGTGCTTGCGCTGCACGTCATTGGCGATCTTCGGAACAGAGGTAACAAGTTCCTGCACTGCCGCCTTGGTGAGTTCACCGGCACGCCTCTTGAAGGTGTAGTTCTGCTCTGGCGTGAACAGACCATTCTCCATCGCTCCAAGCTCAATCGCCCGGCGCTTGATACGGTCGTGTGCTTCTTTCGGCAGGTACTTACCAATCTCGATGGTCTGCTCCATGCCGGGGATGTGCAGGTCGTTGCGGCCCAGATAGTCGGCAACGGCGTGCGGCTCACGATGGGTGGTGATGCGGCGGAGGATGGGATAGCCATCCATCTTGATAGGTTCGCCGAACACGTTGAGGTCCGGCTTGGTGCCGTAGCTCTTGGCAAAGGGGATGTCCCGCAGTAGCGCCGAGGTGAGTGAGTCACTGGACACCTTATTAGGGTCGAAGATGGTGTTGATGTCGCGAAGCAATCCCTGTGCAGGCAGTAGCCCCTTGGCAGCGTTGACCGGGATGTCCGACATTTTCTTGTCCGATGCTTGGAACATCACCGACTCCATGGCGGTGTCGAGAGAAGACATCACACCTTGGTTGAGGAACCCCTTCACTGACGTTTTCAGGATGTAGGCCAGACGCTGCGCAGAGGTCTTCTTGTCCATGTTCTTGTAGCGCATGGCGTCCATGGCGCTGCCCGCTGCGGCGAACATCATGCCAAAAGGCATTTCAGAGAATTTGACATAATGGTCGCCCATCTTGACTGAGTAGGGAACCCAGCCTTTCGGCATCTGCGCCCGCTTGGTCTTGCTCTCCGGTCCCCAACCGTACACCATGAAAGGCACATCCTCGTCGGGGTCGTCCTTGTGAGCGTGCGCCAGGGCGTACATGATCGCGGCGGCAGCCATACCGGCGACGGCAGCCATGGCGCGTTCACGGCGCTCCATCTGGTCGAACTGAACAGTGCCTTCCTTAAAATCGACTTGGCCGTTCCAAAGACTGCCCGCTTTCACGTCCGAGAGATGACCACCGAGGACAGCACGCACCAGACCAACGGGGGTGTAGTCCAACGACTGCTCGAACAGGTTAGAGACGATCTTGTTGAAGGGGATGAGCAACTGTCCCACCGGGAGGCCGAGGATGTTGAGTTCCTTCTGGAAGGCATCGACGAGTTTGCTGATGAACTTGCCAGAGCCTTCCGGTTCCTGCTGAAGCACGATGCGGTCGGCGAAGCGGTTGCCCGCTTTGGTGCCACTCGCGGCTCTGCGGGCGTTGCGTGCTTCGCGGGCCATGCGGTCCACGGTGAGCAGGGCAGGCGTCTGTCCAGCGTCAATGAGCGTCTGACGTGCCGCACGCAGGTCTTCTTCGATCTGCGCGGTGTCGCCGCCAAGGCTATCAATGAATGCCTTGTAGAACTCTTCTGGGCTGCGCTTCTCACCGGACTCCTTCTCCTGCTCCAACAGCGCACGGTGAGCGGCGAGGTAGGCATGCCCCTCGCGGGCCGTGTTCCATGCCAGGGCGTCAATGGCCTGCATGATGCGGAAGACATAGCGCATACGAGTTCCCGCGCTGGCGATGTAGGCGACCCACTCAGGCAGCGTGGATGGGCCTTTCTTGCGCAGAAGTTCCAAGGCATTGACAATGTTCTTGCCGCCATATTTGGACACCTTGTAAAGTCCGCGCCCCTGCATGGCGGCTTTGGCTTCTTTCAACCCCGTGCTGAGACCTTCGCCGAGTGCGCCTTTGAGGTAGGCACCGGCGCTGCGTGGGTTGGAGATGGCGTTGAACAGCGAGCGCGGCACGAAGTTGAGCAGATTGCCCAGCATGCCCATACCCTGCGTAGAAACACCTGAAAGGATGTTCGCGTACCACGCGGAGAGCAGCACGTCGCGAGCGGCAATGCCTTTCCACAGGCCAAGCTCCTCATCGAGGTCTTGCTGCTTGTCGAGGCGAGCCGGACCTTTGGGCAGCGCATTGATTTCGCGGACCAACTTCTTGATCCTGGTCTGCTGCTCGGCACTCAGCGGTGGCAGCCCAAAGGCTTCACCGAACGCATCGAAGAAGGCTTGGTCGTCGAGAGCACCAGCAGTGTCGGCGGTGAACAGAGTTTTCAGTGACTTCTCAATCTTCTCACGCGGAGCGCGGGGCTTCGGCTTGAGAGACTTCATAAGCTGCTGCACGGCACGCTCGGCGTCTTTGATCTTTTCGGCAGCAGCAATCTCTGTGCGAAGCGCGGCAGCAGCTTTGTCCAGTTGCTCGGCGGTGGCGCGATCCACGTCGAAAGCGACCAGCTTGTCTACGAAGTCGGGGACTTCCTTTTTCAAGTGCTCGCCGACGATGGCGGACACGGGGTTCTGGTCAGGTTTGCCGCGCTGCGGTCCCGCCATCTTCTCGCCAATGCGATTGATGGCTTGCTCGGCGACACCTTGATTGCGCAATGCCTTCATGAAGGCGGCACGGTGCTCGGCCACACGGCGGCGAGCCTCTACGGCTTCACGCTGGGCCAGCCATGCAGTGTGCTTGTTGCTGGCGATGAAGTCGAACGCGGCACCCACCTCATCGCGAAGCATGCCGAGGTTACGCTGCACCGTCGGGTCGTTCGGATCGGTAAGCAGCCCTTCGATCTTTTTCATCACAGCGTCCACCACCTTGGAACGAGTAGCAGCAGGACTCTGGTTAGTGTCGAACAACTTTGTCCAGTCCACCTTCAAGTCTTTCAACTCAGCGTTGATGGCGCGGCGCACGGAAG
>Ga0214206_1000116_pt1 | contig 21907 bp, 26 predicted proteins | sample TroBogEpilimnion_26_FD_153044 | JGI IMG/M metagenome (GOLD analysis project Ga0214206, IMG submission 153044) | Freshwater microbial communities from Trout Bog Lake, WI - 07JUL2009 epilimnion | ecosystem: Environmental > Aquatic > Freshwater > Lake > Epilimnion/Euphotic zone | place: Trout Bog...
CATAAGGCCAAAATTACTCTTGGCAACTATAAACTCTTTGCTTTGTTGGTTGGCTTTATTTTCATAAATAAATACTGCCTCCTGTGGCTGGTACTCAAGGTTAGCCAGCTCTGCCAGCTTCATATACAAACCAGCCTGCATAATGTGGGTCATAAAAGGCGCGGTTAAGTTATCCCACATTTTGTCTAAATTGCCGTCGTATTTGGCGGTCATTTGAGGCGCTTCAAACCTAAATGTTCCTGCACCGATAGACTTGATCTCAAGCATCAGAGGTTCACCAAGACCAAGCAAAATACCGTCTGCATGACCATGAATACGCAGTGGTTCGTAAACTAATGGCACTTCTAAGTAATCATAATGTTTAATATCGATATCTGAATCGTGGTCTTTTGGTGTTCCCATAAAAGTATCGCCACACTCATTGCACTTCCACTTACCCCAAAGGTTACCCATTTCTTTGAATAAGTTCTGCCAACCAGCATGGATATCGTGTCCTACTTGAAACACGCGCTTTTGACTAAGGCTGGCTTTGTATTTGCTAGGCGGTGGTGGAAAACCTAAAAGCTGGAAGTAAGAACTACGGTGGCACCAATCATCTTTAACCATTGCAGATGGGTGCAAAACTGTTGAAGAACGCGAAGTATCAGCAGGCTTTGTTAATACGTATCTTTCCACTGCTTTAAGAACTCTAGAGTCATTCTTACCCGCATCAAGAAACTTTTTAAGATTGCCACTAGGCTTTTCTCCCTTTAATGCCATGTTCTGTAACCCACTCCTCTAACGTAAGCCCAACCTTAGCAGCTTTTCTTTTAAGAGCATTACGTTCACGATGACTTAGGCCACCCCAAATGCCGTGCTGTTCATCCATCTTATCTGAGTACAGTAGGCATTGCAAACGAACAGGGCATGCAGGAGCGCCATCTTTACCAAAACACACGGCTTTAGATTTATCGGCAATAGATTTATACTTGGCTTTATCGCGTGGTGGATACCAAAACTCCGTGTTCATTCCACGGCACTTAGCCTTATGACGCCAACCTTCGTTGTGTCCTACATCTTCGTACAAGTATGCTCCTGGGAAATAGACGGGGGCAATATCCCCTCCCAGAGGCTACAAGTCTATCACAAAGTCTCTTTAAGCTCCCGAATCGTATCCCGCATTTCTATAAGGTCATCCTCAAGAACGATACAGTAGTTCTCACCGTTGAGGCTAATGCCTAGTACTGGCATACGGCTATCTAAAACAGCCTCGTTTACTATCTTCTCTAGGATAGAAGCCTTAATACTGAACGAAGCTTTGCCAGTCCATTTATGTTCTACCAACCAATCTGTGGTTCTTACGTCGCCTTTTCTATTCCAAAAAGCACCGCTGGCAGCAGTACGCTTACCGCCCAGCTTTTTAGCTAGGCGGTCTTCGTGCTTACGACTTTGTTTTTGTCCTTCACTCTTCATCAGAATCTTCGGCTACAAACTTAGAGCCCGATTTAATTGAGTCTAAGACATCCTTTTCTAGGGCTTCCTTAAGGTCAATCTCCTCACGGATAGATACTAGAAGGGCGTCAGCACCTTGCCACTGGCGCTGTTCTCCATCGATGGTGTAGCGATAGTAGGCCCCTGCTCGGGTGATGACCTTGTTAATGATGCCCATAGCCACAATTTCCTTGGCAAAGTCATACTGACCACGGTCTACGATTCCGCCAGTACCAAAGTAGAAGTCCATAAAAGCGGTCTGAGATGGTGGGGCAGACTTGTTCTTGATGGTCTTGACCTTGATTGTCTGACCTACACGGTACTTTTCTTGACCTGTGCCTGCATCGATCCAATCATCTCGCTTGACCTCTACGCGGGTGAAGTAAGCATAGTTCTTACCCTTGCCACCTGGTGTGGTGCGTGGATCGCCATACATAACTCCTACACGGTCACGCCATTGGTTAATCATAATGCCAATAAATGGGCGTTCATTTTCAGTAAGGGAGCGCTTAGATGCTTTACCAATCTTACGAAAGAACTTGTTGGTTAAAAGCGCACCGCGTCCTACGGTTGCTTCATCCATTTCTTTGTCATCCTCCGCGCTAGGAATGAGGGCAGGAAGGCTATCAATAACAACGCAATCCACGGACTTACTTTCAACAATCTCGATGACGGCTTCATAAGCCTCCTCCATAACGTTAGTAGAAATAACATAAACGCGTGACAGATCTACGCCACACATTTCTGCATAAGATGGAACCCATTCTTCTGCTGCAACCCATACAGTTGTGAACTCTGGATCACGTTCTTGGTTAGCTGCAACGGTTTTAAGTGCAACGGCAGTTTTACCATTTGACTCTTCACCAATAAGCTCATGCCATTGATTGACAGGCCACCCACCACCAAGTGCAACGTCAAAAGATAACGAGCCAGTAGTCATACGTCCGTGATCGTCAATAATATCTTCACCACGAATAATCGTGTCTTCACCAAACTTTTTATTAAGCTTATTAATTACTTTAAGTAGTTCTGCGTTTGCTAATGCCATTAAATGTGTCCAATGATTGTTTGCGGGTTATATCCACCTGTTGCTACCTGGCGTGATGGGGTTGCTGGACCACCACTTGCTTGTCCTCCTACAACTCCTTTACCAACGCCTGTTCCTGACTGTTGGATTGGGTATCCGCAATCGTAACAGCGCTTACGAGATTCTGCTGTTGCGCCACCGTAGTTACCGCTGCCACAACCAGGACAACGATCGCCCATCGGAACCTGTTGTTGTACTGGTGGATAGTTCTGTGGTTGATGCGGTTGTTGGTACACATTCGGTTTTGGGTTTGGTTGGTGCTGTTGCGGTGCAACAGGAGCTTGTTGGTTTACTTTATTTGCCCACCAATTACTCATCGTAATCCTCCGTATGTATGTTAGAGTGAATCATATCAAGTTCTATAGCGGATGAAAACGCCACAATAAGAGACGAAAGAGCGACAGATTTAAAAAAAGCGATCATTATTTCGATGTCTTCCTGGTTGAGGTCGACCGAAGCCTCCATATCCTCTATCTCTGCTAGCTGTACGCTAGACAAGATTCGAGCGGTTAGCTCTGCAGTAACTTCAATATAAGGTAAAAGTGGCTGTATTTGTTCAAGGCGTGCGTCACTATCCTCACGTTCTTTTTCATGCCCTTCATCGCTAACTGGGTTAAGGCCTAGGTCAACAGCAACTTTATTAGGGTTATCTAGGGCAAGATCGTATAAAGACCAACGGGTTATTGTGCTAAATGGGATTTCTTGATGCTTGGGCTCTTCATCCCTAAAGCGTCTAAACCAACTCACTTAGCTTGACCCCATCTCTGTACAGTCTTAACGTCTGCCAGTAATGGCACATCAAGAAGCTTAATGCCTTCCATAGCCTCACGAATCGCTTCTGCGGTCTCCTCAGCCTTGTTATCAGGGGTAAGAGTAACCAACTCATCGTGAACCGTTAGGAGAAGCTTAGCCTCTTTAGGGATCATGTCCTGGGCTCTAATCATAGCAAGTTTCATAATGTCGGCTGCTGAGCCTTGGATTCGCGTGTTGAAGGCCTGCCTTTCAGCTCCAGCCTTGTCTCCAAAATTCTTTGAGTTGATCTCTGGCAAATACCTGCGGCGACCCAATACTGTGGTCACATAGCCCTTCTGACGGGTGCTATTAACCACCATAAGGCGATACTTATTAATGGAGTTAAACTTCTTGCTGAAGTCGTCTAACAAGGTCTTAGCCTCGGTTAAAGTACAGCCTATCTGCTTAGCAATCTTGTCAGGGCCTACGCCATAAGCAATAGACAGAACAAGGACCTTTCCAGCCTTGCGGTCTACTCCCATAGTGTCACCAATAGTGGTGTAGATGTCCCCACCCTCAAGGTAGTTCTTCATCATAATCGGGTCTTTAGACATAGAGGCGATAACTCTAGGCTCAATCTGTGAGTAATCAGCTACAACTAATTTATAACCATCAGGCGCAAAAAATAGATTACGAATGGCTTTGCCGTGTGAGGTGTGCGGTGCAGGAACATTTTGCAGGTTTGGGTTACGGCTAGAGAAGCGACCAGTCTCAGCGCCATGTTGAATAAAGTCACAGTGGATCTTGCCGTCAATAAGCAAGCTTTCCTTGTATTCGGTCTTAGATTTACCGCTTACAGTACGAGTAACATCGCCGCCCAAATACGGAATAACGTAGGTGCTAAGCAACTTATTAAGGTCGGCATAGGTCAGGATTGCAGCGGCAAGTTCATTGGATTCTCTATAAAGTTCTAGGGCTTCTGATGACACTGAGTAGTCAGAGGCATCAAGCTCTATCCCCTCTGATTGCTTGGTCTTGCCCTTAAGGGTCAACACCTTTGGCTTTAGCCCTTGACCGCCGTTCTCCTTCTTGCCGTAGAGCATGGCTTGCTTTTCAGGGTTAGAGTTAATATTAAATACCTTGCCAGCAATACGGTAGATTTCTGACCTAGCCTTTTCAATATCAATCTCAAGTTGAGCATGCAGGTCAAATAACTGTTCTGTGTCGATAGGGGCGCCAGACAATTTCATATGGCACAGCACCTTAAGAACACCCATCTCCAAGTTCATAACATTGACAAGGTTGCCCTCTTCGAGCTTCTTTTGCAAGACGCTCTTATAAAGCATAAACGTGTACTTAGCGTCAAGATAAGCGTATTTAGCAACGGTACCGAAATCATACTTCTCAACCTCTTTACCAACACCTTTGACCATGTGATAGCCAAACTCACGCGCTAAGCAGTCATCAAGACCGCACTTATTCTTATTCTTGTTATCGTACAAAAATGAAGCAATCATCGTGTCAAAATAAGGCCCAATAGGGAACTGGTTCTCGTAGTACTTAGCAATAGAGGTTAAGTCAAAGATAAGGTTGTGACCAACCAAAGTGCGATTATCACCAAACATCAATGGCTTTAGTGCAGCAAATACTTCTGCTGGCAATAACTGCTCAGGAGGCGGTCCAAATACTGTTGTGGCCTTCTTATCGTCTGTGGAGTAATCCTGTTCACGAAGTGGCAAACCAGCTTCTTTACGTCGCTCTCCAGTGGCTTTAAGTGGTCTAATAAGTTCTAAGAAATCACCGTTTGGGTGACCAAGAGGAATGACATCGCCACGTCCGTGGGTAGCCATAGAAATCCAAAGCACTTCATTAACAACGGTAACGCCACGTTGTGGACCCACTGTTTCAAGGTCATATGCAAAAGCATCTTGCTTTAAGTAATAGGCAACTAATTCATCAAGTTGTTCTTTAGTCGTAATAATATTCATATATCCCCCTTAAAGGCGAAGGGGCTAGGCGAAAGGGGTAATAACGCCTAGCCACTTCACATCTCGTTATTTAGATAAGAGCGTTAACAATCTCTGTTAGCTCATCTACGGAAAGACGACGGATGTCTGAAGGATCAAAAGGATTCATCTCTGCAATTTGCGCATCGACCTTTGCTTCATCAATTCCGTAATCTTCCATAAGATCACGACCCTTAACTGGGGTAACAGTAAACACGACCGCCTGCATTGCGCCACGGCGGGACAACGACCAATAATTCTTGGAAAGAGGCCCTGCAATGGATGACTCTGCAGCATGCAACTGCTTGAATAATGTTGGAGCGGCATTTAGCCGAGTAAGTGTCGCTGTTCCATCTGGGCTGATAACAGCAACAGAGAACGCACGACGCTTTGATGGATAGTTGTCAGGAAGCTTCAAACAAATTGGGCAACCCTTTTCGAGGCACACAAAGGACTTCTGTCCTTCCTTCTTTTCATCAAGCCAGTGAGCCTTGTATGTTGCATAAGGTCCGTCTGGATCGAGGAACTTGACGAGCTGAGGTTCTTCAGAGACTACGAGGTCTTTGGTGAACTGCTTAGGTGCGTCGATTTCTGCAGCAGCAGCCCAACCACTCTTAATTGGAGGGAGGGATGACGCTGGGCGATCTTCAATATCGCTCTGGATGTTTTCTGTTGCAAATTCATCCACTGGTGGGATGAAGTCTATTGGTTGTACTGCCATTGTTATTTATCCTTAGTTAGTTGGTTTTGTTTCTTCTGCTTGGATTTTGGTCCAAGCCTCGGCAAGCTCAACGGTGAGTTGTCGGTTCGTACTCCAGTCTATACGGTTGACGTGGAGAACTTCAAATTGAGCAAAAAGGGCAATAGCTGCCTCAATCATTGCTCGGCTATAGAGACGGCGACCCTTGTGGTCTTCTCCGTTTTTGTTCTTCTTAGTGGGAAGTCTATAGGGCGGTGAAGGTAAGTAACCTTTTTGGTTCCATGTCCTAATGGTGATGAAGGGGCGATTTAGAGCCTGAGCAAGCGCCCCTGCAGTAAACAGCTCAATGTCCTTGCCATTAGGAAGAGGCTTTATATGAGGGTGCAAATCCCAAGAGGTTTCCTCTTTAGGCTTAGGTTCTTCAACTATCCGACGTTTTCTTTTACTTCCTGGGTAAAAGTTTTCTAAGTCCGCAATAACGGAGTCAATAATGTCATCAGCCATTACTGCACCAAAAACGCATATGATACTTTTTTAGGGAACATTAACTCAAGCTCTTCTGCTGTAAGTAAGTCCTTCTGATAAGCAACCAAAATAGCGTTCTGATCTAAGCGCTCAATAGTCTCAACACACTCTTTATAAATGCCGTGTTTATTTAGAATTTCTGTGGCAACGTCTACATCAAGTGGCGTTGATTCTTTACGTTGGTTTGTAAGTTTAATGTCGCCAAACTCTAGGTACTTATGACCTTTAGCGGTAACTTCACCAAGCTTTTCTACTGCATCTTTAAGACGAGCTTTAAGCTCGTTTTGTCGCTCAGTAATAAAGTCTGCTTCGGCTTTAACAGCCATATATTGTTGAGCAAGTTTTTCTACGTCTTGTAGTTCCATGATTCCCCTTTGTTCTAGGGAAGAGATTAGTAGGGAGGGTTACTTCTTGTCAAGATAGGCTTCAAGAGCCGCAATAATGATGCTTGTAACTGTTACCTTTTCAGCTGCTGCCTTCTTCTGCACAGCCTTCCAGAGGTCATCAGGCACGCGAATAGTGCGTGTGGGGGTCTTTGCTGGTGTAGACATTCTTAAATAATACCGTATAACAAGCGTAAAAATCTGTCGGATATGCAATTAACTACTTATTGTTCGTTAATTACCCAGTATTTTTTGCTTGTTATACGGAAGCTAAGGTTAAAAATTCCTTTAAACTGCCTACGCTTAAAGGTACTCCCCCTTTTTCGTCTATCCCTTCACCATCAATAATGGCGTTAGCTACTGAGGATTTTTGTTGGAGGGATTCGTATTGTCGTTCTTCGATTGATCCTCCGATAAGTATGTCTTGTATAACGGCGGACTGAAATCTAGATGATGCGCGGATGATGCGCCCGTTTCTTTGCGTTGCTGCCCCTGAAGACCATGGTAAATCGTAGTTAATAAGAAGATTCCCTGACGGCAAATCCACACCGTAGCCACCAGCGTCAGAGCTAATAAGGACACGAATGTTAGGATCGTTGTTAAAGGCAACCTTGTTCTCCTCTTTTGTTTTAGCGTCTAACTTACCTGAATAAAGACGACATTGGTCTGGGCCAAGTGCTTCAGCAATTTTATCTAACATATCTACATAAGTAGCAAAAATAACTACCTTGTTAATCTCATCTTGTTCTAAGAACTCTTGGACATAACTTACAAGATAGTTAAGCTTATTAGAGGTAGTAATGCCCTCTAAATGCCCCTCTTTTACTAGCTGGTGGACGTACTGTGAACCTTCATTGTCAGTAGAAACATACTTCTCTGAACTGGTTCGTAAAAGATCTGGATGGGAGCAGAGCATCTTTAATGCCCCTACCTTAGACATAATCTTTCCACGCCACATATCCTCTGGACCACCGTGAGTGGACTCAACGCCATAGTGCGCCAAAATATTAAAGGAACCACCAAAAAGGTCTTGTGCTTCTTCTAGATCTGAAAGCAAATCCTTCTTAATCTTTTCGTAAAGCTTAGAGGACTTTCGATCGAAGACAACCTTGATGGGATCTTTATGAATAGCCTCTGGTAGATATGGGGCTACATCAGGATCTTTTTGCGCTTTACGAACTGAAGCTTGTTTCATCTTTTGATGCAGTATCTCAAGGTTGCGGTAACTTGTAACTGCACCCCAGCTATTTCTAATGATGTATGTTTGATCGAACCATTTAAAGTCACCAAGAACTTTAGAGTCTACAAACTGCATAATGCTAAAGAGTTCTTCAGGCTTACCGTTCTCAATAGGCGTTCCTGTAAGAGCAAACTTATAAGGGGCTCCAGAAAGCCTTTTTGTGTACTTAGAACGCTTGGAACGAAATGACTTGATAGCCGTAGCTTCGTCTAATACTACAAATCCTCTTGGGAGGTCTTTGACGAATTCCCAGTCATTAACGACCTGCTCATAGTTAAGAATGATGTAGTCGACTCTGGAGTTTTTCCAGTCGTTGGCAATTGCGTATTGCTCTTCTCTTTTAGCTTTGGTTCCATCAATGACCAGAGCACGTGAAGTACCATCTGTAAATTTCTCAATCTGATTAGCCCACTGGTATTTAAGTGAGGATAAACAGATTACCAAACCTGGCTCGCTTATGGAACGTGAATCCATGAGGCGTTCTATGGCGGCAATAGTCAGCACGGTTTTACCCAAACCAAGGTCGTAGGCAACGAGCATCTTCTGACGATCGCACATACGGTTAACCGCTTCGGGTTGGTAAGGTAAAAGGGTGCCTGTAAAGGTCATGCTAAGTTAGCCGCAATCTGTTGCTTAAGACCTTCCATGCCAGCACTATTAATAATCATCTTATCAAATTGCCAATCGTCCATAGAAGACTCTGAAGGGTGGTTATTGATAGGAGCAACTCCAGGACGTTGAATGCGCCAAATTTCTCCACCTAAAGACTTAATCTTCTCTGCTTCATTAGGAAAACGAACATCAGTAAAGACGATCTTATCTCCAGCCTTAACACCAATCATGGCACGATCTATCCAACAGGTTGTACCAAAAAAATCTCGTACACCTAGACCAAGCTCTTGAAGTAACCGACGAACCTCTGTACGGCCTTTTGTGTACTCCCAACCATAATCCCTAATTACTTCATTTAATCTGTGACCATCTTCAAGAATTGGATTTAAGTGGACAAGAAACTGTCGTACACCATCTGCAAAAGCGCGATTATCGTAACCGTGTAAACCAATCAACATTCCTGCAACAGTATCTTTGCCACTGCGTGCATACCCTGACAGACCGATAATCATAAAACAGCCTTCTTTCCATGTATTGAATGACGAGCGTTATTTAAGCCGTACAGTATCTCAGCCTTGCTCATTCCGCCAATATCCTTTTGGTCTGTCTCATCGTAGTTAAAGAACCAGCACTCAAATCGCATATCTTTAGAGGCTTGCAAAATCTCCATTGAAGATGATATGCCAGCCTTATCGTTATCCATAGCAATAATGATGCGTTTAGCTGATCGGATGAGGTTAATCTGCGCTGGAGAAACTGCGGAACCACAGACGGCTACTCCACCAAAGATTCCCAAAGAAACAAGGCGAGCCACATCTAAAGGCGATTCAACGACAATCATTTCATCTTCACGGCGCTCATATCCAAAAAGGCACCTGGACTTAACGATCTTAGGAGGGAAGTTATTAAACCTTCTTTCATGGAACCACTTCTCCTGCCAGCCCATAAGTTGTTCAGACTTAGGTTCACGCAACGGCAAGATCCAGCTTTCGTTATTGGGATTCCATAGGATGTTGTAGTAAGCGGCACCATTAGCGGTTATCCCACGTGACCTTAAAGCGTACTCAGGAGGCGCTACAAAGGCGCTCAGCATCGATTCGGTAATAGGTTGCACATAATCTTGAACAGGCTGTGGTGGGTTAATGAGGCGCTCAAAGGCCCTACTAAGGTTGCGTTCGCCATTATTGAGCCAATTGGTTGCAGTATCTAAAGGAACGCCGTTTACATAAGCAACGAGAGTATGAACGTTTCCTCTAAAGTGACAAGAGAAACAGTTATGCGCACCAGTATCAGCATTGATTGACCATGAAGGGTTACTGTCTACTTTACCCTTACGCTCAAGGTGGGCTGGGCAGTGACCTTTAATTTCATCCCCTGTAACAGAGATAATCTCAATCCCTAAACGATCAAGGATAGTCTCCATCTCTTCTACGGTCATAGGTCAGTCTCGTCAATCTCCCTAAACTGTCCAGAGTTCCAGTCCCACAACATCGAGACTTCTGCTGGCCCAGAGTTACGAGAGGCAATAACCTTTAATAGACGAGTGTCATCTACGTTTTCATCTTCCTTTTGTAGACCAAAGATAACATCCGCATCTTGGTGGAAGGATGATGAGTAACCAATAGCGTCAGTGGTTACTTGACCATTACGCATCTTGTTCTCAAGAACCTGCGTAGATATAACAATCGGCTTATTAACGCGCTGTGCCAAGCGTTTAAGCGATCGAGTGATGTTGGTAAGAGCTTGTGGGCTCCCTGGCTTCTCACCGTTCTCATCAACCATCAAATACATACCATCAATAAACACAACGTCAGGTTGGTGAATCTGAATCTTGCTGGCGATGTTAGATACTGTTGAGCCCTCTGTAGCGCCTACCAACCAAAACTTTTCTCGCATATTCTTGATCGCTTGCAGCTTTGCTTTAACTCGTGACTCTTCTTCATCTGTTAGGCCACCAACTTGGTAACGAGTGTGAGAAACGCGAGCACGCATCGCAACATAACGAGAAAGCTGTTCTTGGTTAGTCATCTCAAATGATTGGAACATCGGAGTACTGCCCTTAAGGTGAATGTTCTGAGCAATCTGTAGGGCAAGAGTTGACTTACCAGTCTTAGGTGGAGCAACGATGATAATTAGCTGGCCGTTCTGCAAACCATTTGTTGCAGCATCGATCGTAGGAAAACCAGTAGGGACACCTAGTAGCCCTGGGTTGCTCTTGCGGTAAAGGTAATCATCCCAAAGCTGCATTGGGTTCTCTGTAATATCAATATCAGAAGACTTAGATAGTCCATCTTCCTCAAGTTTAATAAGACCGCTTTGAATCGCAACAAGTGCGCCTTCATGGTCTTTTGCTTTATCGATCTGCTCAATAGCATCACCAATCATGGCGACAGTGGCAGATCTACGACGGATGGCGACTATCTCATCAAGAAGATAATCAACGTTATCAAGAACCTCTACAACATCATAGGTAGGAAAATTTTCTTTAACAACATCTACACTAGGACACTCTCCGTAACGAGTAAAGTGTTTACGAAGTAAGTTCCAGACTTTACGGTCTTCATTGTCAACAAACCATGAGTCATTTACATTGCGTTCGAATAAAGGAGCAAGGTTGCGAGTTTGAATAGTTTTGCTGAGTAACAGCGTTTCTTTATTCATAACTCAGTTATATCCAATCCCCAGTGACCATACATGCCTTTACGAGTAGGTATGTCTACCACAAAAGCAACCTCAGGTCTAAACGGCAGTGCCGATATCAGTTCTTTTTGAGATCCATAAGCGTTACAGTATCGGAAAGGATTAGTTCCTTCGCGTTCCATGTTGTTAAAAGATACGGTTAAATCCTCATCGCTCATATCAAATGAAACCATCTCAAATATAAAAGAGCTATTATTAGCAACAAGGTATAACTTGCTAAGTAATCCCCGATTGAACTTTCTGATGTGCGTAGTCTTTTTAAAAAATATTTTGGTCTTAGTTTCTACCTCTGTAATTTGAGTAAAAACATCGGCAACTACAAGAATACGCTTTGGCACATCATTACTGATATCGCCTTTGTACACTTAAATTACCTCGATTGTCCCAAATCTTGCTACGAACTCTCTGCGGTTTTTGCTAGAAAGCGTTGCCTTGTGCTTGTCTTGCGTGGTGGCTCGATGGCTTACGCCGTTATCGTAGACACCATTATTCTTCTCCATGCTGTATTTTACAAATCGGGCATGTTTGCAGTTAGTGCTAGATAAAAACTTGTTGCAGTTACAAATGATCTTATTGTTGTCTGTAAGTCCAACCTCAATGATAACGGGACCTAGCGTGGCTGAGTACGTCAAAAATTGCTGAAGCAAAGACACGTTTTGATCTAACATGTTTCCCATTATCTCAAATCCTCATTCCCATCAATCGGTAAATAAATAAACGCTTCTTTAGCAAAACTTCCTGTAGCTTCTCCGTATACTTCTGCCCAATCATCTCGGGCGATGTTAGTCGTAACAATCGTGGGAAATCCGTTGTTAAAACGTGTACGAAGGATATGATGCAAGATCGACTTCTGCCAACCTGATGTGTAGGCGTGTTCTTTACCAAGATCATCGATAATCAATACTCGGATGTTGTAGGCGTCTTCTTTGCAGTTACCCATCATCCCGTCATAAAGGCGCTGCTCATCTTCTAGGCTATCGTCCCCGATCAACTGACCCTTAAGGTCGATAATGTCGTTAAAGGTGGCAAAATAACAAGGGCGGATAAGAACCTTGCCCTCTGACGGCATAAAGGTTTCTAGTGGGAAGTTTAAGAGCATATCCTGAATAGCGGCTAGGGCTAGGGTAGTTTTACCCCGACCTGGCTGTCCGTAAAGGAGCAATCCTCGGCCACAGTGGGGTTTTCCAGTAGCGAGAATGATCTTTCCCTCACTGACGGCAGTTAACCACTTCCTAACGCCCTCCAAAGCCGTTTTAGGGGCATCTGTACAGTCATCCAAGGTCCACCCAAGACGGGCTTTTGGGATAGAGGCAATCTGAAGCCATGTACGGCGTCTGACCTTCACGGTATCTAGGGTAAACATTAAAGCCCCTTCCAGGAATCTTCAGATTGTTGCTTAGCGTTCTCCAGCTTATCGGGAGTTTGAATCCGAACCTTAGCCTGTTCTGCAAGGGAAGAGAAGTTTTTGATAAACAACATCCAAAGCCTGTTGCTATCGGTCTGCTTGTCAAGCTTTAACTGGGTGAAGAAGATATTAATCATCTCCTCTTCGATAATCCCATCTGTGCCGTACTTGCGACGGGCGCTGTTAAGAGCGATCAAGAACCGAGAGCCCGTAATTCTCCAAGGGGCAAGTCCCCACGTGCTGTTAATCCGTTCTACAAAAAGCGTAACTGTGTGGTTGGTACTGATGCTGCTAGTGGCTTCTCGCTCCTCTAGACGCTTCTGGTGAGCACGGGCTTTGTCTTCCTCGTACTGGCGACGGCGTTCTTTAGCGGCTCTTTGGCGTTCACGCGCTAAATCGAAATCTTCGTTGGAAGCTTTCTTAAAAAAATCATATCCCACGTTTGCCTCCACAGAGGGCGCTCGCGCCCCTGTTGTACTGTAGTGATTATCTATTGAATGATTATCTATTTTAGATAATACATTCCATGCACTCATTCCAATCTGAAGGTCGGTTTCTGACCTCCACAAAGGGACCTTCACACCCCAGTTATGGGCTGCTAAGAACCCCTCTTTTGTGACGTAGCTTACTGTGACTACTTTGCTCCCAACCCGTTCTTTACGGGTTATGACGTAGCCAACTTCTCGCAACTCTCTCATTGCGGCTTGTATTGCTTTTCTACCCTCAGCGACCTCTTCGGCTAGGCGGTCAGCACTAATCGTCATGTCGCTGTTTACGTAGAACATCAAGGCAGCTCGTGCCCTAAGTGATAGTTTTTTATCCATTGATTTTCTTGACTAGAAGGTCAAGCATGGACTGTATACCCTGAACGGTCTTAAGTAGATCCGTCTTAAAAGCGTCGGCGTGTTGTGACTGCTCCTTGGGTTCTACAGGGGCTACTGCCTCAACTACGGGTGCTTGTACGGTTTTTTCTGTGACTGATAGGGGTACCAAACCATCACAGAGGTTATAGGCCGAAATTCCTTTGCTAACGCACTGCTCAACAATGTCTGTGTCATCAGGTGACCATAGAAGGTGGGCTATAGCGTCTTGGTTCTCTAAGAAGGCTGCTGCCTCAGCATAAGGAAAAGCGGCAAAAGTAATTGATGCCCCTGGGATTCCTGATGTTTTGGCGTCTTCTCGACAGAAAACCAAAATGTCTTTCTTACAATCAACTGCGTATTGGGCTGCGTAGGTTTGGCTCTTACTAGGCGCATCTTTATACGCTAGTACAAGCGTCCCACCATCGCCTTTTGCGTAGTAGTAATCTTCCATTAGGGCTTCGATATTTGCCCTGCTGGTCTCGCCAGTACCTGCTACTAGAACGTAGTACATGATTCCTCCTTTGACGGAGGGCCAGCATACACAGAATCTAGGCTATGACCAACTAGGTATTAGGTTGGGCAAAAAAGAGCTCAAAAGTGCTTCCATAGTTAATCCAATCAGGAAGCTTAGAGATAAGTCGACTTTGTACTACAAAGCGGTTACGGTAGTAGTGGCTTCGGGATGCGTTAGCGGTGCCTTCCCAGAATAGGTCGCTGAGTTGTGCCAAACCGTTGCTGCCATCAAAATATGAATTAACAAACGCCGATTTTTCAAACAAAGCTGCATCAACAACTATTTGGTTTCCGTTTCCAGGACTTCCTGCTGCAGTTGCTGTCCATGTAACTCCAACCTTTGCAGTTACTGCATTACTAGGTGCGACACTAGTTACAAATGGACGAACAAGAGATGCTGTGGCAGTTAGTGCATCTCCGTGTACCGTGCTAATCAGCGTATTAGATCCGTCATACCAACTAATGTAAGGTGTTATTGCCGTAGGAGAATCTCCTGAATCAGCAGCGGCTGTATAAATGCTAAATGTATAGTCATTGTTAGCAAAAATTGGCATAGATTGAGAAGCTAGGGTAACTAAACCAGCAGCACTAGCGTATATTTCTCCAGCCTCAGCACTATTAGTAATAGATCCGTTTACTGCCAAAATATCGTCTGGGTTAGTTGACGCAGAGATAGTTCCGTTAGTAACGGTCCACCCATTCTCTGGTGATGCAAAATTAGGGTTTATAATCTCATTAATACGGGTTGCTATTAACGTAATCTCAATTTGTCGAGCATCTTGGAAATATGTTGCAGAAGAACCTTGTTCAAATTGAAGTGCGTCAAAGTAGTGCACTTCACCCGATGCTGTGCTAGCAATTTTAATACGAGGAACTGCAAAAAAAGCACCTGAAGGAGCTGTAACTGACGTTGTAAAGCGCGTCCACCCTGATGTTCCATCAGTAGTGGTGCTACCAGAAGTAGAAGGCGTTAATGCGTTTCCTGTTCGGTCGTACCAATATATTTGTGCGCTTATTGCCCTAGCACTTGTAGCCGCTTGTGCGTATCCAGTAAATGTATAAGCAGTAGAATCTGTTACTGGGATGCCGTAATGAATAGGGTTATCTCCAGTAAGACCTATAAAAACGTTTCCACTAGCTGCGGATGTAACTTGAAGAGTTGCTTTTTGGCTATTAGGGAAGTCTGGTTGAGAAGATATCTCGTGATAAGGAGTTACTGTTGGGCTATCAGTAGCCGCATGGCGAGCTAAAACAGCGTTTGTTATAGAGCCCCATGAACCGATTGACTGTTCAAAAGAAGAGTCATTGAAATCAAGCATAAGATTTTTGCCCATGACAATCTTGCTGTCAAAGCCAGCATAGGCTTTAAGGAACTCGTTAAGACCAGCACGTGTGCCCTTATTTTTATATAAACGAGTTGCATTTCTTAAAAAGATTCTAGACTGCTTAAGCCCTAAGCTAGGTTCGTATGTAAGACCAAACTCTTGCATAAACGCAGGAATAAGTCGACCATCCAGATTTGTTACGTCATATCGGTTCATAACATTGTCAGCTTGAGTTTTGTACAGGTCTAACTGAAAAGCAAAAAGTTTAATAAATCTATAAAGAAAGTCATTTGTAGATTCTAAAGAGGTGTCATAGGGAATATTGCTTCTAACAATTTCTGGAAGGCTGTTATACATTCTTGTAGCAGAGCTATAGTTTTTAACGGAAATACCAATAGCCGTACCCGCTAACTGCCAAGAGTTGTGCACTGTTTCTCTTACAAAAAGCGTATAATAGTATGCGTGCCCAGCTTTAAGGCCTACATAGTTTGGCGTTTGACCCGTATCTGGGTAAAACCCAGGATCAGCAGCGGCTGTTGCCTCAAATAGTAGGTCACCATCATCTGCTGTTACTGGAAATCCATAACTGTTTCTTACAAGACGAATGTAATCCCAAGAACCAGATGGGCTACCCCATGTAAGCCAAATATTTGAGTAATCATGTGGCTTTGCTACAAAGTTGGCAGCGCTAAACTGTACGGAAGAACTTGCACCGTAATACGCCCCACCATAGTAATCAATGCCATATGTTGCCAATTACATACCACCCAGCAAAAGGTTTCCTGTAAAGTCTGAACCACCGCCAGAACCAACTTGACCCCCAGCAGCATAGAGAATTCCATCTGGACCAACGCGTGTCACAACCGTGCCAGAGGAGTCTTTCCACTGCATAAGGTCGGCACTTTGACTTGTAGCAGCCGTAATGGATAGTCCAACAACACTTGCTGAGCTAATAACAATTGCACTTCCACCGATATTTTTAACGTATTGATTGTGGGTATCAGCAACAATTCCAGCTTCAATATTGGCAAGGCGTGAGGTTATAGTTCCATAATCCCTACCATCGTTATACCAAGTAGCTGAAGAAGATGGCGCTGTTGATAGCGAAGGAGTGATACCCAAAGTTGTCTCAATAGCAACAACTTCAGCACGAAGCGTATTTGGGTCATTGGCAACAACAAGGTCTACAGAGTTAACCTTGTCTGGACCAAAGTTAACAACTGTGCTTGGATAAGATGCTGTAAGTGTCATTTTTTTCCTTAGCCTACGATTCCGCCTGAAGGGACAATGGTAAAGACTCCAGATTTAGGAATCTCATAAGTCGCACAAGGAATCTTGTTGACCCCTGTTGTTGATATAGAAGATGTCCAAAGATTGGCACCTGTGGTAGAACCAGTTCCCCCAGCATTGCCAGAGAGAGTGATGGTTTTAGCCCCCGTATCAAATGCCGTAATAGTTGTCCCAGAAGGAATGGTCACCGTTCCCGATGCCCCTACCGTAAGCGCAATTTGTTGACCAACAGCTACATTCGTAAATGAAGATACATTGTTGATTGTTGAGCTAGACGCTGCAATATCCCCCGTAAACGTAGCATCTGCACGGGTAAGGAGGGTTACATCAGCGTAATCAACGCCACTTACAGAGCTTATTGCAGTATGTACATATTGAAGAACTACCTGTTCTGCAAAAATAACATTGTTAAAATCAAATAAGCTTTGAAGTACCTGGTTAACTGCAGCCACTACATCAGATTGCTTGTATTGAGGAAGCAAATTTACATTTAATGTGATGTTAATTGGCACATAAACTGGTGGATTTATTGTAAGAGTAGTTGTTGCAGGGGTTTTGTCTGTAATGTACGTTATTAGAGCAGTTGAGGCGTTTGTAAATGCTGATGTAACATTTCCAGATGAATCTACTCCAGGTGTTCCCAGGCTGGTATCTCCAAAAGGAGCAATATACAGAATTATGCTGTTATAAGCAGAACCAGAGTCAGCAATAGCTTTTGCAATAGAAGGGACTTGAACAGCTATAGCCGCATAATCTGCTAAAGAAACAGCACGATTTAAAGCGGTCAAAGAATAGGGAGTATTAAAACGAATGCTGTCAGTAGTTTCTGGGTCAGCACCGCCGTTTGCAGCAGCTGCGTTATTGACTCTAATTCCTGCTACTACATTGTTAAGTTGATAATTAAGAGTTCCTGGACCAACGTTTCCAGATGCTCCCCCACCTACACGATATGTAACATAAACGCCATTAGTTGGCGGAATTCTTCCACTAATTCCATCTCCAAAATTAATATATGAAATTCCATTAGCATCTGTTGATACGCTATAAGAAGGGTCGTTATATCCAGCATCAATAAGGTATGGGATTTCTGTATAAATAGTTCCTGTTGGAACTCCGCCAACAAGAGTGCCCACAATAACGCTACTTGTTTTAGAAATAAGCGGGTAATTAGCTAGAGCAAAAACTTGATTTGCTGTACCGTCTGAATCTCCTACATGCTCATAAAAATATGTTTTACCTTGAGTAGCTGTAACGGTGTTTGTTCCATTAGCTGAGACTGTCACAGCAGCGTCTGTTTCAAAAATAATTTGCGTGCTTATTCCATTGACTGTGGTTGTAGTGGCTACTTGGGTAAGGGCAGGAACAGTTACTGGATTAGCTGTGCTGTTGGAAAAGGTAAGAGTGACTGTTGCTGGAGTTCCTGTGCTTGGGGTGTATCCGAGCATGTTGGCCTGAGCAAGAACAGAGCTTCTTTGGGTTGCCGTGGCAATAAACCCCTCGTTAGCAGCTCTGTCGATGTAGTAATTTAAGCCATCTCCTTCATAAGCAAATAGCTCAATAAGAGTAATACCAAAATCTGAAGCGTCTGTGCTTGTCCATTCAGGCAAAAAGTATGGAATTAGGGCAATCATGTCATCACGAATGGCCGAATAATCACGTGATGTGTAATCTACAGACGGAATATAGTTTGATGCCATTAGTACTCCTGAATAACGTTGCCAGTACGGTCAAGGACGCCTGTCTTAAAAGATACTTGTGCTTTATCTCTATTAGGCAGGGTATAGTCAATTGTAACGCTTAGAACACCCTCTTGTTGGTCAATAGCGCCCGAAACCTTATTAAGAACAAGGGAGGTTAGGTACTTATTAAAGACATCTCTGACGCTGCTAGCCACAGTATTTATCGCATCTGAATCGGTTTCAAAAAGAGAACTCTTTACAGTTCCTCCGTATTGAGGCCTAAATACCCGCTCACCTATTTCAGTCATCACAGCAGTGACTACACGACTTTGCCATATAGCTTTTTGGTCGTTAGAGGAAAGAATAGAACCAGAGCTATCTACTGAAAAAGGAAGAATAATTGCTCTCTCCATTAAAATACTCCTACCCATAGAGGAAAGTTAACGTCTCCGCCTTCAAACATGACCCATACTCCTTGCCCAATATTTGGAACTTCTCTGTGGTAAGTGTGCTCAGCCGCAGAACCGCCATTTTCTGAACCGTCTTTGTCAAGAGAATCTGTAGAGACAACGTGAGGGTGAACAAGTTGACCACTATTTCCAGTATGAGCTGCATGAGAAGCTGTCGTACTAAAAGTATGCGTGTGGGCATATGCTCCTCCCAAACTGCTTCCAGTTGTACCGCTAATAGTGTGAGTAGCGTGCGTGTTTAACAAAGCAGCTACTTCGGAAGCTAGGTGCGGAATGTGGTCAAGATGGTTTGCGTTTCCTGTAACGGGATTTACTGGAAAAGCCCAATTAGACCAATTAGTGTGCAAAACTTGTGGACAAGTAAAGCGTATTTTATTTAAATTATCTGGGTCTTGATTATCTTGGCATACACCTCGATAAATTCCGTAATAAAGGTTATCTGACATGTGCTTTACTCATTTTCTCTAAAACAATTGGTGGCATCTTTTTTTCAACAACAATAGGGGCTTTTAGATTACCACCAGAGCCAACCCATTTATGCGATGGAGCAGCTTTATTAGAGGTTTTAGGTGCATTAACCGCTTTTGATACGGATGTTTTTAAAGATTCTTTAGGGGTTTTTCCTACTGTTTGTAGCTGCGTTTTGGCAACCACAGTCTTTTGACGTATTCCTGGTGTTATTACCCTTTTAATGGTTTGGCTAGGTAATGATACGTTTTTATTATCAGTCCACTGGGATGCCACTCCAAGAGAGTCTGTCCCTACCATAAGAGTGGTCGAATATTCTTTATTTCCTTTAATATCATGCGACACCCCTAAAACAATCCAATACCCAGAATAATCTTTTCCTATTCCGTCTAAATAAATTGGAGAGTCTGGAAGAATAGTTGGATTTCCTTGAATAGTCACTTCTCCACGATATGCATATCGGTTTCTTTCATCAGCAGCGTCAGCTTCGTATTTAGCAATTTCGTATGTGGGAGCTACAGTTCTTGTATGGTATGCGTCAAAAACTGGGTCTGAAGTTTTCTTTCTAGTTTTTGTGTTAGGAGTTTGATTTACGTAAGAATGCGATACTGAATTTGCTCTATCTGTTCCGTTAATAGCTACTGTAGTTTTTTGTGCATCTTCATAAGGAATAGACTCACCAATAAGAGGGGTAAAAGAGTAAATTCCAGTTGCCCTAGTCTCTAAGCCTCTCATTGCGTAGTATGGGGCTTCTTGCCTAACATCGGTAAAGTCTTGTGTAAGGGGCTGAAAAATAATTGATGTATTATCTGCTTTAAGCGAGTATCCATTTTGTTTAGCAAGCTTAACCATAAGCTCCCAGTCAGTCATTCCGCTTTGTGAAATTTGGTCATAAACACGGGGGGATGGAACAGCAATATACGAAAAGTTATTTTGTTGGGCTAAATCCGCAACAACTTGGTCCGCAGTAGAGTTAATCCATACTCTTTGAGATTGTTGTTTAAATACATAAGAAGCGCCAATTATGTGTACATCTACATAGTTTTTATCAGAAGAAAGGTCTGGTTGGATATGGTGAACATAGCCGTTAATAGTCCTAGTACTGCCAATACCACTAATAGTAAGGGTTACAGGAGTTCCTCCAGAAATTGAGTCATAAGAAACGCTCCAGTCAATAAAGCGCACAGTATGCATCTCATGCTCGTACCTAGCATGGCTAGAGGTTAGGCTGTATGCTCTAGTTAAAGGCACGCTAAGTGTAGGAAACTTAATATCTATATGACTAAACATTAGGTATTCTCAAAACTGTTCCTGGAACGATATTACTAAAGTCCACAATTTGTGGATTATATTCAGGTATTAACCACCAATAATCTGGGCGTCCGTAATACTGCTCAGAAATTTGGTCTAAGCGCTCATTTTGAGAATAGGTATGCTCTTGCCATTTTACAGTTCCAGGATTATCAAACTCGTAAAAAACAATTGGAAAAGAATTTCCATCAGGAACAAACGCTACATAATCGATAAGCTGCGTATAGTAACGAGAGTTTTGGTAAATCATTAACCCACCACACCATTATTAGTAGTTTGTTGAATATTTGCACGAAGGTCAACAGTAACGTTAACATCTGTACGGATAGGAATAAGGTCACGGGTAAAGGCAAGATGATTTACTTCAATATCAGAGACCACCCCTACAAACTTTTGATTTCCTAAATCAAGACGAATAAGAGACGGCATGAGGTATCCTATATTAGATGTTTGACGCCCACCAATACCTGTCCAACCAGACCCATTAATAGTCCTATAAAGAAACTCTAAATCGGATTCTGTTCCATACGATAATAGGTTTGAAATATTTTCTTCAATAATATCTACTGTGTTTGTTGTTAAGTTTCCAACAGAGTAAAAAGGAACAATGTCAGATAAACTTGCTAAATATCTTTGATATTTTTCCATTGCAACGTCTGTCAACGGAGCGTTTTGTGGACCAGACACTAAATTTTTTGCACATGCAAAGTCATTAGTCCTATCCAAACGCAAAGTAAACGATATAGTTGAGTTCGCTGCAGCAAAACCAGTAAGAGCAAGAGTTGGGTCAGAAGCATTTGGAGTAATGCTCATATTTACAGCTGTATTTTGACTAAATGTTTCTGGGTTCCACATAAACTGAAAGCCATATTTATTAGAACTTCCTTTAGCACCAGCAGGTGGTGTGTATATTCCCGTTGTTTTGTAGTCTGGTGCACTTGTTGGCCCCACATAGCCGTTGTAATACCAAATACGTCCTCTACGAGTAGCGTGGTGGCTATCCTCTCTGTGGACAACAGTATCTGGTGAAACCGCATCAGGCTCTAATGGCAAACTCCACTTATGTGGGGGAAGATTGAATTTATAATCTGAAGTAGGATTTAAAGGAGGAGGAGTTAGATTTTGTTG
>Ga0214206_1000118_pt1 | contig 21681 bp, 39 predicted proteins | sample TroBogEpilimnion_26_FD_153044 | JGI IMG/M metagenome (GOLD analysis project Ga0214206, IMG submission 153044) | Freshwater microbial communities from Trout Bog Lake, WI - 07JUL2009 epilimnion | ecosystem: Environmental > Aquatic > Freshwater > Lake > Epilimnion/Euphotic zone | place: Trout Bog...
ACCCCATTTACCAAAGGTCTTGGAAAGATGTATTCTAACCTAGTGGTAGGTGCCACTACATCCAAATTGACAGACGAAGGTTACCTCGTCCCCGTCAAAGTCTTTGCTCCAAGTAAGCCAGACCTTACCAAAATCAGGACTATAGGGGGCGATTACGACGAAAAAGAGCTTTTCGCCAGAGTCAACAAGCCAAAGCTCGTCGCAGACATTGTAGATACCTGGGTAAAGCGTGGAGAGAATCGTCCAACCATTGGCTTCGCTGTCAACGTTCTCCATAGTCAAGCCTTATGCGAACAGTTTAAAGACAGAGGAATTCGTGCTGCACACATTGATTCGTATATGCCAAAGAAAGAGCGTGAACAACTGGTAAAAGACTTCAAAGACGGATACATAAAGGTGCTCTTTAATGTTGGTATTCTTGATAAAGGGTTTGACTACCCTGAAGCATCTTGTCTCATTATGGCACGACCCACCAAGTCACTCATGTTGTATATTCAACAAGCTGGTCGGGTGCTTAGAACGCATTCTACCAAAGAAGACGCAATTATTTTAGACCATGCAGGAAACACCCAATCACATGGCTTTGTAACCGATGATTTACCACAGGAATTAGATGATGGCAACAAAAAGAAGGTGGAACGCACTGAGAAAACACCGAATGAGAAAGGGACTATCTGTTCATCGTGTGCTTATGTTAAGAAAAAGTTCGAATATAAGTGTCCATGTTGCGGATTTGTTCCGAAAAAGAAAGATGCGGGCATTGATGTCGAAGCGGGCGACCTATTGGAGGTTACGAAAACGAAGGTCACAATGTCTGACAAACAGAAGTTATACTCAGAGTTACTCTATGTAGAAATAGAAAAAGGATACAAGCGGGGGTTTGCAGCACAGTGTTACCGAAATAAGTTTGGAGTTTGGCCTAAGGGATTAAACGATATACCTCGTATACCTAGTCTAGACACTATAAACTATATCAAATCAAGAATGATTCAATTTACACATGGAAGGAAACGGGCTTGAAAGCAGTTGACCACGCAGTTCAGTATGCCGAAAAAGGTTGGCACGTATTACCGTTACATTCCGTTATTGATGGTAAATGCACTTGTGGTAAAGCCTCTTGTACATCAGCAGGTAAGCACCCACAGACCATCAATGGATTACGTTCAGCAACAACAGACTTAGATACCATCAATACTTGGTTTAAACATTGGCCCAAAGCGAACATTGGTATAGCAACAGGGGCAATATCGGGTATTGGTGTATTAGACATTGACCCAAAACATGGAGGGGAGGATAGCTTACATGAACTCACAAAAAAACATGGAAAGATACCGGACACAGTGGAAGCAATTACACAGTCGTCTGGCAGACACATTGTTTTTCAGTACGAGCAAGGGTTTAGGACTACTGCTGGCAAGTTGGGTCGGGGTATTGATACTCGTGGTGATGGTGGATATATCGTCGCAGCCCCAAGTAAAGGACTTTTGGGAGAATACCATTGGGAAGCCAGTTCTGACCCTTCAGAATGTCCTATTGTCAGAGCACCAGGTTGGGTATTACAATTACTTAACAACAACAAAGAACTTGAATTCGCCACTGAGAAAATCATGGAAGGATTGCGTAGTTCGTATTTGTGTAGTATAGGTGGGGCATTGAGAAGTAGGGGTGTTTCATTCAAAGGTATCTTAGCTTGCCTAGTAGAGGAAAACTTAGCACGCTGTGAGCCACCCATGAGTAACACAGAAGTATTTACGATAGCTAGAAGTATGATGAATTATCAGCCAACAATAGAGATGAACAAGTTAAGGATTAGTAAGAATGGTATACATTGACATAGATGCTGTAATAACGATGTTCAAATCCACTTATAGGAATTCCTATTTGCGTGGCGACGAGATAGCAAGAATTATTGAGATTAGATATGGACAGCAAGAGCAAAAATCGGCAGCTTATGCCGGAAACAGCAAAGGTAGTGGATTACTTCAGGACGGTCTTCCCGAAGATTAAAGTAATTTATGCAGAAGAGGGTGATTATCGAATAGGTAAGAAGCCCGACATGAGTAAGCTAGTAACACCAAACCTGGACTATCTGAACGATAAGCCAAAAGAGAAAAGGAAAAAGAAATGAGTGATGCAATTAAAGACTTCCCTATGGAAGGTGCAATGATGTCTGATATGGTAGCTTTAGCAGTGATTGAAGCTATGGTCAGTTCAGACTTAGGTAAGCAACTTGAAAAACCAATGGAGCAAATGACTGCCATTGGATTTGCGTTTGCTAAAGAGTTTCTACGGCAACGTGAACAATGGTTAAAGCCTGAGCCTAAAGAAGATTCCAAAATAGTGGTGAATTAAATGATTCCAATAGTCGTTTCAACTGTTGGGTCAAGAAGTTTGGGTGTAATGCAGTGTTCTGTTAGAACTTATAACCCTGACATCAATTTGGTCATTATCGAGGGAACCTTAGGCAACTTTGGCGATGATTACAACCATGCTATGGAATACGCATTCCAAGACCGTGAAGAAATCATTATCGCTAATGACGATATAGTGGTAAACCCTGAGTCTTATATAAGACTTGTAGAGGATGTTCAGTTCCTCAAGAACCGCTTTCCTCGCAATCTAGGATTCGTGGCAGCCCGTTCTGATTATGTCCGACCACATCAAAGCATAGCCCATCAACAAGAACAAAGCATTATTCAGACTCCGGTAGTCTCACCGCTATTTGCTTACATCAGTAAAGAAGCATTTATCAAGTGTAAGTTTCCCCCTATCAATTGGTTCTCCGATGATGTGATATGCAAAGACATGGGAGCATTGGGTTATCAACACTTTATTTCTCGTGCCTATGTTCATCACGCAGGTTCACAGACTATTGGTCGGGACTTTCAAAAACTAATGGATGCTCCTAAAGAGTGGATACAGAAGCACCGCCCAGAATACTTTAAGGAATGGTATGGCTCGTAAAATTATGATTGGAACTCCTTGCTATGACGGCAAGATTGAGTTGGACTTTATGGTCTCTATGTTCAAGACTATGGAGCTATGTATCCTTAATGACATTGAGATGACCCTTAAAACTGTGGTCGGATGCTCTTTAATTCAGAAAGCACGGGACGAACTGTTCCGTATGGCCTATGAAGCCGAAGTTGATGACCTTATCTTCATTGATTCTGACCAAGGATGGGAGCAGAAAGACTTTGGCAACCTCATCTCTCCTACTGTGGATGTGATTGGTGGTGCAGTAGTGTCTAAAAGCGACTTATCTCACTACAACGTCAAGACATTCGACAAAAAATATGACTTTTACTATGGTTTGATTGATGCAAGAGCAGTCGGCACAGGATTTATGCGGATTTCGAAGCGTGCCATAAAAATGATGTGGGAATCATCTCCTGAATACAAAGACGGAGACAAAACCTATCGCCATATCTTTGAAACCAAAGTAGTAGATGGTCAATTATTGGGTGAGGATGTGTGTTTCTGTCAAAAATGGCGTGATATGGGCGAGAAGGTCTATGTTCACCCTGAAATCAATGTATCTCATACCGGTAAAAAGACTTGGCATGGGAACTTTCAAAAATATGTGGAGATAGCTAATGACAACTATGCACGAAGTAATGCCAGAGACAGCAAGGTATAGCTTCGAGATTGAAGATGAGTATGAATGGGACTGTGATTTACACAGTGGCGAAGGCGTAGACCTAGAGGAAGAAGATGATTAGTCAAAAAGATATTGAGAAGGCCCTAGACTTTCTAAGAGATTCAGCAACCGAGGCAGCCCAAAACCGTGCTAATCGAGTTTATGTCGAGGACTACCTCAAAGTAGTCAAAGCCAACATTATGGCAAGCCATGCAGACAAACCGGTAAATGCTCAAGAACGAGAAGCATATATTCATCCCGATTATCTGGCACATCTTGAAGCAATTAAAGAAGCAGTTTATGAAGACGAAAAGCTCCGATTTTTGATTGACGCAGCAAAAGCCAAGATTTCAGCTTGGCAAACCATTAGCAAGGTAGGGGCAGAGATTTGACCTCTTATCTTAAGACTAAGCCATTCCGTAGCCCTAAACTACTTTCTTTGGCAAAAGATAGCCCCTGTCAAATGTGTGGTTCATACGGAACAACCGTGTCAGCCCATTCTAACCTATTAGAACATGGCAAAGGAATGGGACGCAAAGCAGACGATTGCTATATTGCATTTTTATGTCATCCATGTCATGCAAAGATTGACCAAGGCACCGGAACATATCTTGATAAAAAAGAAGATTGGCTAATGGCTATGTCTAAAACTTACTATTGGCTATTTACTAACAACCACTTGGAGGTGAAATGAGTGACGGAGGCAAAGGCAGCAAACCTAGACCAATCCCAGACCCTAAGAAGTTCGAGGAGAATTGGGACAAGATATTTGGCAAAAAGCCCAAGAAAGATGAAAAGTGATTATCGGTATTGACCCAGGCTTAGACGGAGGAATAGCTATTCTTGATGGATGGTCTATTGAGCTACTTGAAACTGTTCCTACTGAGACTAAAGGCGGGTTTATCAAAAGACAAGTCGATGCTCAAAAATTAGGCAACATACTAAGGGCTTACCCTGATGCCGTATGCTATCTTGAGAGGGTGGCTTCAAGACCTGGACAAGGTGTGGGTTCAGTATTCTCATTTGGAGATACCTACGGCTGCATTAGAGGAGTTTTGGGAGCATTAAACATTCCGGTATATATGGTTGCCCCACAAACATGGAAAAAAGAGCTTAAAATCAGTTCTAAGGAAGACTCACTAAAGACTATCAAAGATTTATACCCCGACATGAAATGGCTAAAAAAAGACCATAACTTAGCCGAAGCAATACTAATTGCCATGTACGGACAAAAAGAGCGAGAAAAGAATGACAAAAATGACTTATGACCAATGGAAGAGTAGGTATTTAACCGAAGAGGCTTCAAATTATGACCGAGAGTTTAGGTTTAAATTCCTATCCGATTACCTATTAAATCCTAATCTAGCAGCCATCTGTCGATTACATGGGGTGCCGTATGATACGGCTTTGACATGGAAGAAACGAGACTGGTGGCACGAAATGGCCGAAGAGATACTAGCAAACCATAAAGATGATTTACTAGCAAAGCAAAGAGCCATTCTAGAAAAGACATACCAAGAATTAGGGGATAGGTTACATAACGGGGATGAACAGTACATTCCGAATGAAGGCCATGTAAGGGTTAAGGTGAGGGCTAATCATTTGGCTACCATAGCCGATACTACCCTTAAGGCTAATCAATTATTACAGGGCAAGGCTACCCAAATCAGCCATGTAACTATTGAAAGCCTAGCGGATAAATTGCGTACAATCACCCAACAGGCTATCGAAGTTAATCCTCCATCTGAAACCATTCAGCAGATAGAACAAACCCATCAGGAGCCAGAATAGGCACTAAAGGCTTTTGATTTAATAATTCTTGGCGGATTCTATCGAAAGTATCCCGAATGTTTGTATGTGCAGCAGGAATGTAAGGCTTACCCTCAAGCAAGTAAATCGGTTTATTCATTTTTTAGCCTCATTCAAAATTTTTCCGATTATGTTTGAAATTTCCTTGCGTTGATTTTCAAGTTCATCATTGTCTAATTCGTTATATTCCAAGTTATCGTAAAGCTCTTCCAATGCGATAAAAATAGTATTAACCTGGTCATCAGTAAAATTTAAAATCATTTATAGCCCCTAATTCCGTTAATTTCGTAATCCATGCTTAATAATTGGCGTAATTGTGTGGATGTAATAACGCCTCTTCCATAAGCAAAAAACAATAGTTTGTGGGCGTTAGTGTTCATAATTTTCCTTTTTAACTAATTTCCATCCGGCAATTTCTTGCGTTGCTTTAAGATATTTTGCTAGATATTGGTCGGTGCATTTCCACAAATTTACTAAATGCTTCTCTACTTCATCTTGCTGCAATTCAGGGTAAATTTGATTGATAAGGGTATAAATTTCGTGTTGCATTTCATAACGTGTCATTTTTCTGCCCTCTTAACTAAGTAATTGAAATAGGTATCTGCTAGGTCAAACTGATTTGGCCCAAATGAAGCAATGGTTTCTGAATGGGTAATAGTGTTTTTCATAACATCAAACCCTGAATTACACTTCAAAACCCAATAATTACCCGATTCCTTGATGATGTCTGCTTCTTTTATCATAATTAACCCTTATATTGTTTACAGTCAAAATAACACTTTAAAATGCCGCATTTAGGGGAATGCCCGAATGATTTGTCAATTTTTGCTCTAATGACCCTATCGTTTGCCATTTCAATTATTCTGTCTGGATGATTCAACCATTGCCTAGATTCATTGGCTCGCATTAGCTCAAATTTGTCTCTATTCATTTGATAACCTCATTTTGTGGCGTGCATTCTTCCCAATCGCCTACTGTTTCATCATACCAATCATCAGGGCCTAATTCGCCAGTTTTGGCGTAGGCTTGTTCTAGTGAATCGGCCTCAATTTCATAATGGTAATAAATTGGTTGAACGAATTGAAATTTCATCTTAAACCCCCAGTAGTAATCACCCAAATAATTAAAGGAATAGTAAAGGCACAAAAGCCTAGAAAACAACCCAAAATGATGTCTTTCATGCTGCCTCCGCAATATCGGTGCCATACATATTAGACATTCCACAAAATACAAAAACATAGCCTAAATCATTGCCTCCGGCAGCATATTCACCATTCCATTCAAGTTTACGTGCCAATTCCATTGCCGCTTTAGCATGGGCCTGTTCTGTGTCTAATGAATAGTCATAAGCAATCGTAATTGAATCATTGCCAAATGATGTAGTGGCCTTGATTCTTGACCCTTTTGTGTTGCTTGCTGGTAAAAACTTAGTTTGAATATATTGCATAATGTATTCCCCTATTAAAATTGATTAGAAATAAGCCAATTACGGTAATTGCGTTGCAGGGTATCGAACACATCAACCCTTATTGTTGCGTCGCCAGGCAATGCCGAAAAAGAGCTATACCGATGCCCTATTTCCGATTGGTATGATTTATAGGCAGCATTGGCCATACGTGCCCATTCATTCTTTTCATGCTGTGTTGGTTGAATAAATTGCATAATTACCCCCATTAAATGTTTAAAGTATTGGCAAAATTAGGTTTCTCACCGTTGTAGTAAGCAACCCTGAAAGAGTGATAACCCTGCTGTGAAGCGGCCGAAATAACTTTCTTGACATCATTCTCATTCTTACAATTACTAGCTAAGAGTGATTCCATGTAATCACGTGTTTCATTGGGTTCTAAACCATAAACTAAAGTTTCCATCTCATCCTCCATTAAATAGGCAACCCCATGCCATAAATAGAACTATACATAAAAAACAGTCAAACTACAAACTATTTTTGTATTGTATTTTCTAATCGTTTTCCTTGAATCAATAGGCTTAGACTAATGCTTAAATAATAGGCAATTCAAAGGGATAGGAAAACGCCCGAATAAAACCTAGTACAAACCCTTTATAGGCTCAATCAATAGAGATAAAAGCATAGAGAGGGAATACAGGAGAGAGAGATAGGGAATAGAGCGGAATTACCCGGTGAGTGGCAGCACTAGAGTCCCTCCTTGCTATCCATTCCCAATAGGCTTTCCCCCATGCCAGGGAACCCTTAATTACTTAATGTATCCCCCATGCACTGATACCCTGGTATCTATCCCTCTATATAGGAAAGTAAGACCCCCATGCCCCTTAGGGTTTACCCTTATAGTCATAGGAGGGGAGGGGGAAACGGATGAGTGTTAATATAGTTATAACCACGTTTCCGACGATTTATATAAAATTCAAATTTAGACTTAAGTGCTCACTAACATTGCTACCTGACACTATGGTCTGTATACTTCTCTCTATAGGAAAAGGACATAATGAAGTTAGACGCTCCACTCATAGAGGGATTTGTTAGAGTATTCTTAGCTCCTCGTATGGATGCTGTTAAGGCTATTCCACAGTTTCATCGGACGCTTTGGGATAAGTTCTGTAATGATAATCCCCGTGTTGTTGTGGCCGCCCCCAGGGGAACCGCAAAGACTACCGCAGTTACCTTTTCAGGAACCCTAGCCTCAGCCCTCTTTCGTGACCGTGATTTCATCCTTTTAGTCTCCAAAACCGAAGGACAGGTAGTCCGATTCCTTGCCAACATTAAAACTGAGCTTCTAGTCAATGAGGAGCTTAAAGCTCAATTCGGCATTAAACGGTTTGTCAAAGACACCGAAACCGAAGTAGTAGTTGAGTTATTAGACGGACATCAGTTTTGTATAATAGCTAAAGGCTCAGAACAAGAGGTTCGGGGTTTACAGTGGAATGGCAAACGCCCAAATCTAATTATCATTGATGACGCAGAAGGGGCGGAGCAGGTTATGAACCCTCAGCGAAGGGAGAAATTCCGAAACTGGCTATTTAATGATTTGTTTCCTTGCGGTTCTGAATATTGCAAGATTAGAATGGTAGGAACAGTCCTTCACATGGATTCTGCCCTAGAACGCCTTTTAAAGGACTCCTTGTGGGATTCTGAACGCTTTGCAGCCCATAACGAAGACTTTAGTGAATTACTATGGCCTGAGAAACTTAATAAAGAAAAGCTATTAGAAATCCGACAGTCCTACATAAACCAAGGTAACCCTGATGGATATAGCCAAGAATACCTAAATAAACCCATTGATGCCGAAAATGCTTACTTTCATAAAGACGACTTTATTCATGCCGATACTCCTGATTATTTGGAGTACTATGCTGCTATTGACTTTGCTATTACCAAAAAGACTAAGTCCGACTATACGGTTATTGCAATTGCAGGGATGGATGATGAGGGTATCCTACACGTCGTGGACATTAGACGTGGTCGATGGGATGGCTTTGAAATCATCGAAAATATGTTCTGGGTACAAGAGAAATACTCTCCTAATCTGTTCATCGCTGAGAAAGGGCAAATTAAGCATACGCTCGATGCCTTCCTCAATGCGGAAATGGTAAAGCGTGGTCAATACATCAACCTGCACGCTGTAACCCCTAAAGTAGACAAAGAACAACGTGCCAAGCCCCTTCAAGCCCGTATGAGGGCAGGAGGAGTACGATTTGACAAAGAATGCAATTGGTATGCCAGCCTGGTAGACGAAATGTTAGTATTCCCCCGTGGACAACACGACGACCAAGTAGACGCTCTAGCCTATGTGGGATTAGCCCTAGACAAGGTTACAACTGCCCCTACCAAGGAAGAACTAGACGATGAACTCTATGAACAGGAGTTTGGCGGGGAATTATTTCAGGGACAATCTATCTATACAGGCTATTGACTCTGCTACAATGCTATGGTATTTTCCTGTAAAGATTCCACAAGGTAAACAATGAAAATAGAAGAACTCCTACGTTCCCCCAATATCGCTGAAATGATGGACGATGAGGAGTTATCCTCTTTGGGTCAGGTAATGATGAATGACATCAACCTAGACTTGAACTCCCGCATTGAATGGGAAGAGCGTAACGAGCGTGCTAACAAGTTAGCCCTTCAAGTAGTTGAAAAGAAAACATTCCCTTGGCCTGGAGCCTCGAACGTTAAGTTCCCACTGATTACTATTGCTGCTATGCAATATCATAGCCGTGCATATCCTGCCCTGATTTCTAATAACGAAGTAGTCAAGTGTAAAGTTTACGGCAAAGATGATGACGGTGAAATGCACAAACGTGCAGACCGAGTCTCTCGCCACATGACCTATCAGGTTATGGAAGAAGATGAGGGTTGGGAAGAGAACACTGACAAGACTTTACTAGTTCAAGCTATTTCCGGTACCGCAATCAAGAAATCTTACTTTGACCCAGTAAAAGGTCACAACGTATCTGAGTTGGTTCTACCTAATGACTTTGTAGTCAATTACTACACTAAGTCTATTCCTGAATCCCCACGAGTATCACACCGCATTCTGTTGTCATCCAATGACCTGCATGAACGTCAAGTGCGTGGGCTGTTTCTAAAGATTGACGACGAACCACCTCCTACCACTCCTAACCAGTCAATGTTGACTAATGCTAGGGAAGATGCACAAGGTGTTCGTATGCCTACTGGTGACCCCGATACCCCATACGAATTTTTTGAAACCCACTTTTGGCACGACTTTGATGAAGATGGTTACAAAGAGCCATACATTGCTTACATCCGCAGAGACACTAGCAAAATCTATCGTATCGTTGCCCGTTACTTCGAGGACTCAATTGAATACCATAATGGCGAAATTATCCGTATTAAACCTGAACAGTACTTTACAAAGTATGGTTTTGTACCTAGTCCAGATGGTGGCTTTTATGATTTGGGATACGGTGTCCTACTAGGCCCTACCAATGACTCTGTAAACACAATCGTTAACCAGTTGATTGACGCTGGTACGATGAGTGTCACCGGTGGCGGATTCTTAGGGCGTGGCGTTAAGATTAAGGGTGGCGATTACACATTCAAACCACATGAGTGGAAGCGTGTAGACAGTACAGGCGATGACCTGCGTGCCAACATCTTCCCATTACCTATCCGTGAACCTAACGGTGTATCCTTCCAGTTATTGCAACTCCTGATTAACTACGGTGAGCGTATTGCTGGTGCAACCGACATTATGACCGGTGTAAGCCCTGGTCAAAATACTCCTGCTGAGACAAGCCGTAACACCGTCGAGCAAGGTATGAAAGTATTCAATGGTATCTACAAGCGTACTTGGAGAGCCATGAAAGAGGAATTCCAAAAACTATACCGTCTAAACCAACTCTATTTGCCAAGCGAGCCAGTCGAGTTTGAATACAACAGCGAACTATCGTTTGTATTGCCCGACGACTATGCTATGGATATGAAGTTAGTAAAACCTGCTGCTGACCCTAACGTTGTTTCAGATAGTCAACGTCAAATGCAAGCACAAGCCGTATTACAGTTAGCCACATCTACAGGGGGCTTCAATATGTATGAAGTCCAAAAACGTTATTTAGACGCACTCAAAGTCTCTGCAATCGACCAAATTCTTCCTGACCCTAAAGGCCCGAATGCTATCAAGCCAGGCCCATCAGAGAAGATGCAGATTGAGCAGATGAAGAATGAAGAGCGTGCTATGAACCATCAACTCAGATTTAAACTTGGTATTGCCAAGCTCATGCAAGAAGCAGAGCTACAACAAGCCAAGATTACCGAGCTACAAGCTAAGGCAGTACTTGAACTTGAACAAGCCGATGGCGTCAAGTCAGGTCATGCAATAGCTATGTTAGAAGCCCAAATCGGTGCTAAGAGAGCACACGTAGATGGGATTTTGAAGTCCATAGAAATGATGAACAACCTAGAGAAAGAGGCAAGTAATGACGGAGAGCGAATTCAAGGAATGGAAGAGTTACCACGTAACTGAGGAAGTCTTCGCACATATTCGCAAGGCTAAATCAGAAGCTCAAGACGCTTGGGCTAATCGGCAGTTCACAACTGAAGCAGACAATCAGTTTGCACTTGGTGGCGTATATGCTATCAATCAGATTCTCGAACTCGAATATGCAGACATTGCGGGGGTCTAATGAATACATCTGGATGGAAACCTACGGGTCACCGTGTACTTGTGCGGGTAGAACAAGTTGAAAGAACCACAGAAAGCGGCATTATTATCGCTGACATCACCGCAGACAAGGAACAGCTTGGTCAAGACAGTGGAGTCGTCGTCGAGCTTGGGAATACTGCTTATTCCGACCAATCGGAACCTTGGTGCAAAGTCGGTGACTACGTTAAGTTTGGACGGTATGCTGGACAACTCATCAGACCCAAAGAATCCCTCGACGGAATAGAGTACCGTGTATTAAACGATTTAGATATTTGCCTTACCAAAACTGGAGAAAATAAATGAGTGAAGAACAACAAATCGTTGCTGAAGAAGCAACAGTAGTAGCCGAAGAAGCAACAGATGTTGCAGAGCAACAATCAGTCCCTGAGGTTGATGAAGAAACCTTATCCGAGGCAAAACGCCAAGGATGGGTACCCCAAGAAGACTATAATGGCCCAGAGGACAAATGGGTTGACGCAAAAACCTTTGTAAAGAAAGGTAAAGAGATTAACGCTCTGTTGCGTAAGGACAATGATTTCCTAAAGCGTGAAGTAGCCGAAATGAAAACCACAATGATGGAATTCAAGAAGTTTCATGCCGACACAGAAAAGCGTGCCTACGAACGGGCTATGTCAGACCTTCGTGAACAGAAGAAAGAAGCTATTTCTACTGGCGATGGTGACAAGGTATTACAGATTGATGACGCTATTGACGAACTCAAAGCCAACAAGCCTGAGCCTGTAGCTCGCCCAACCAATCAACCTGACCCTGTATTCGTACAGTGGAATGAGGATAACAAGTGGTTTGGTACGGACACAGAATTGACAGAAGAAGCCAATTTGATTGGTGAAGTTATCAAGCGTAAACAGCCAACCCTAATCGGTGAGGCATTCCTTGATGAGGTTACCAAGCGTGTCAAGAAGGCTTATCCTGAGAAATTTACTAATGCTAACCGTGGTCGCCCATCTCCTGTAGAGGGAACAACCGCACCTAAAGCATCTGCAAAGGGTGGAAAAGGCTATAACGACCTGCCTCCTGAAGCTAAAGCAGCGTGCCAAAAGTTTGAAAAACAAGGTCTCATTACACGTGAGGCTTATTTAAAAGAATATTTCGGTGAATAACTGTTGTATTTATAGTAAAATCCCTTAAAATAAGTTAGGAGTAATATAATGCCAAGAGTAAGCAAAGAAGCACAAAGTAGTCCTGAAACATTAGTTCGTTCGGTATCTGAACGAGGAACCGAGACAGTTCGTTCACAGGCTCAACGCCCAAGACGTAATTCGATTGGTGTTCCAAGACTAACTTTGGCAGTAAAGTTCGAAATTCCAGGTCATCACCTTTGCTGGATGAATGATGATGGAAACGTCGAATCGGCACTAGATAGCGGATATGAGTTTGTCACAAAAGGTGAGACAGAGTTAGAGGATGGTGTAACACCGTCAAACGTCGACATGAGTGACAGAATCAAACAAAAGGTAGGAACTACACAGCAAGGCGACGTCTTATACGCATACTTGATGAAGATTAAGAATGAGTGGCATGAGGAAGATATGGCTACCATCGAAGCTCAAAATAAACAAGTTGAAGATGCGATTGCTAGTGGAAATATTAATGGAGCCGTTGGTCAAGATGGGCGTTACAACGCTGGCATCTCGATTAAGCGGAACTAAACTTAATTTAATTGGAGCTTTATCATAATGGCGAATTTAAACGCACCATTCGGCTTTTCAGCCGTGATTTATGGTACAAGTGGCGTTAACAACCAACAACAACGTGTTTACTACGTTCCATCGACTGATACCTCTGCGTATTACATCGGTGACACAGTTTACACAGTTGACGGTGGCGACGCTAACGGTACTCCCACAGTTGCAAAATGTGCGTCTGGTCAAACACCTCGTGGTGTTGTAACTAGCGTATTGATTGCTAACCCAAACAACCCTTCTATTCAGGGTACCAACATTGACTTGACGACTACTAGCGTTCCTGCTTCTAAGTCACAAGCCTACTACCTGCTCGTTAACGATGACCCAGACCAAGTCTATTGCATCCAAGGCGACGGTACTACTTTTGCAACAACTGACGTAAACAAGAACGCATCCTACACTGTAGCTGCTCCTTCTATTTCAAATCAATTGTCAGCAACTGTGTTAACCGGTACCACCACATCTTCTACTGCAGCACTGAAGATTGTTGGAATTGAACCAATCCCAGGTAACATCTTGGGGCCTTATGTACGTTTCTTTGTATTGTTCAACAATGCAGAGTTGTTACGTCCATCTGCTGGCATTTAATTAGGAGAATAAATAATGGCTGGTATTATTACAACTGGTTCGTTTCCAAAAGCACTGTGGCCTGGTATTAAGGCTTGGTGGGGTCGTTCATACAATGAACATCCTATCGAATACACAGACTTGTTCGACACAACCACATCTGACAAAAACTACGAAGAGTACGTCCAAGCCACTGGCTTCGGTCTTGCTCCACAAAAACCACAAGGTCAAGGCGTTGTTTACGACTCTGAGACTCAAGGTTTTGTAACTCGTTTAACCAACGTTGCATACGGCTTGGGCTACATCGTTACCCAAGAAGAACTTGCTGACAACCTCTATGAAGTTGTTTCCAAGCGTCGTGCTGCTGCTAACGCTTTCTCTATGCGTCAAACCAAAGAGAACGTTGCTGCTAACGTATACAACAACGCTTTCTCCAACAGCTATGCTGGTGGCGACGGTGTATCACTCTTGAATGCTTCACACCCAAATACTTCCGGTGGCACATTCAGCAACTTGTTAACTACTGCAGCTAACTTGTCTGAAGCAGCTATTGAGAACTTGATTATTCAACAGATGCTCGCATTGAATGACCGTGGACTACGCATCAACTTGATGCCACGCTCCATCATCGTTCACCCAAGCAACTGGTTTGAAGCTAATCGTATTTTGAAGTCTGTATATTCATACAACACTGGTGCTAATCCTCCTGGTACTGCAAGTAACGCTGTAAACGTATTACACGCTACTAACGCATTGCCTGAAGGTATCAAGATGAACCATTACCTGACAAGCACCAAAGCATTCTTTATTCGTGCTAACGTGCCAATGAACACAGGTATGATTCACCAAGAGCGTCAAGCTATTACTTTCGACCAAGATAATGATTTCGACACGATGAACGCTAAAGCTAAATCGTACGAGCGTTATGCCTTCGGTTGGGGTGACCCACGTGCCTTGTGGGGTACTCCTGGAGTTTAATACTCTTCACGTGAGTAGACTCCCCCTAGTTTCCCAAAAGGTTTCTAGGGGGTTTTTTCTCTAACTTAAAGGAAAAAATTATGCCTAACAAAAAACTTCGTGAAGGCCAATCAATTGGAATGGGTGTCAAAGCTCCAGTTCAAAAGCCGACTAAAGATAAGGTAAAGAACCCAAAGCAACCAACTAAAGCTAAACAGCCTAAAGGTGGGTACTAATCATGGCAACGCAGATTCTTCCGTTTCAGATTCTGAATGACGGTTATCGCAACGCAACATTAAAAATTGCTGGATGGGTAAATGCAGGAGACCTATCGAACTATGTAGTTGTCGACCCAAGTACATTAAGCCAAATTGATGCTCAAGGAACAATTCCAAGTACCGTACGTGTAAAACGTATTAACTTTGATATTCAAGACGGTATTCAGGTTACTTTGAACTGGGATGGTGCAACCCCAAGATTGTTATGGGAGTGTGCTGGTCGTGGAGAAATCAAAGCAGCTAATTTTGGTGGTTTTACTGATAATGCAATTACACCTAACGGTAAGATTACATTGACAACCTTTGGTGGTGCATCTACCTCAGCATTAACGTCATTTACTATTGTTTTAGAACTTATCAAAGATTAATATGCAAGTAGCTCAAAGTAACGCCAAGGAAATACAATTAATCGCTACTATTACTCGTGCAGACGGTACTGTAGAGCAATTGGGCGTTATAGACTATTGGCATAAAAACCCTATTAAATTATTCATTTGGAAACTTACAAAGTTTCTAGAAAGGAAATAAAATGGCAACTCTTCTAGTTAATACTGGGCGTGCTATTATTACCAACCGTTTAAATAGCGGTGGAACCATTCCTCAATATGTAGCATGGGGAACTGGTGCTGGTACTACTGGTGCAACAGATACAACATTATTTACTGAAGTAACTCCTCGTGTTTCAGGTACAGTATCCCAAGTAACAACATCTACAACAAACGATACATTCCAAGTTGTAGGAACTCAAACTGCTGGTGTAGGTGAGACAATTACCAATGCTGGTTTGTTTGATGCTTCTACTTCAGGCAACTTGTTTGTTAAGGGTGACTTTACAGGTATTGCTTTGAATACTGGCGACAGTATCCAGTTTACTTTTAAAGTACAGTTTAGTTAATCTAAAGCAGGGACTAAACATCCCTGTTTTACTTTAAACAAATTGAGGGATTTATGGCTAATTGCGCTGTTATTGACAAAGACAATGTAGTGGTAAATATTATTGTTGCCGAACCTACCGACATTCCACCCGAAGGATGCACATTGGTAGAAATCCCATTTTGTGACATTGGTTATATTTGGGATGGTAAAACCTTTAAGCCACAGGCTAACTAATGGCAACGTACTATTGGGTTGGTGGTGCAGGCACTTGGAATAGCGCATCTAAAACCAACTGGGCATTAACTTCTGGTGGTACTGGTGGACTAGTTGGCCCACCAACTTCAACAGATGATGTTATTTTTGATACATCATCAGGTACAGGTACTGTAACAACTACAGCATCCTCTGCTGCCTGTAACAACATGACTGTTACTGCTACTCAAGCATTAACCTTTAGCGGAACATTAAGCACATTAAATGCAAGTTTAAGTTTGCCTTCAGGTGGTTCTACTGTATTTACTGCATTTAATATTGTTTTTACTTCTACCTCTACTGGCAACACAATAACAACAAATAATAAAACATTAGCTAATACTACATTTAATGGAGTGAGTGGTGGTTGGACATTAGGAAGTGCTTTTACAAATTCTGGTTTTACATTAACGAATGGAACTTTTAATTCTGGAAACTATGCTTTAACATCAGCTGCTTTTAGTTATTCTGGAACTGGAACAGCTACATTAACTTTGGGTTCAAGCACATGGACATTAACTGGTGCTGGTGCTTGGACATCTTTAACAACAACTGGATTAACATTTAACGCCAACACATCAACGATTTTATTGACTAATGCCGCACCAACATGGCAGACAAATACTTTAACTTTTAATAATATAGTTATTGGTGGTGGAAGTAGCACTTCAAGTGTTATTTTAAACTTTAACAATAGCACTATTGCATCATTAAGCTCAACTAGAACTGCCGCTTATACAATTACATTTAATTCTGGAATAACTTTAGCCTCTTGGGGTATTTCTGGAAGCGCTGGAAATATAGTTACTTTAACTGGAGCTGCTCAAAGAACTTTTGTTTATACGGGTAGTGCAACAATATCTATGGACTATATGTCCATTACAAATATTAACTTTTCCTATACTTTAGGTGCTTCAAACCCCTACCTTGTCTATGCTGGCGCAAACTCTACCAATGGCGGTAATAATGCTGGCATAGCTTTTATAGCTGGAACAAGCAAAGCCTATATATTAACCACAGGCACTTCTTGGACTGTCCCTTCTGATTGGAATAGTTCTAATAACACAATTCACATGATTGGTGCTGGTGGAAGCGGAGCAACTTCTGCCGCTTCAGGAAATAACCGAGCCGCTGGCGGCGGTGGCGGCGGTGGTGGATATACAGTTTTAACTAATCAAACATTAACTCCATCTGCTTCTATTCCGTACACTATCGGAACTTCATCAACAAATGCTAATGGCGGCTCAACTACATTTAATACCACTAATACTGCTGGTGGCGGTTCTAGGGGAACAGCTACAACAACTCCATCATCTTCTGGTGGTGCTGGTGGTACAGGAACTTATGCTGGCGGCGCTGGCGGCGCTGGTTCTTTTGGAACTACAGCTTCACAAGGATATGGTGCTGGTGGTGGTGGTGGTGCTGGTGGCCCTAATGGAATAGGTGGTGCTGGTGGAACAGGCTTTGGCGCTACAACTGCTGGAAATATTGCTGGTGGTGGTGGTGGTGGTAATGGTGGTGGGTCTGCTGGTGGTAATGCTTCTTCTGCCTTACAAGGCAATGGTGGTAATAATTTTGGTGGTACAGGCGGTGGAACAACTAGCGGTGCAAGCGGAACATTTGGTGGTGGCGGTGCTGGTGGTGTTAATGCTCCACCGGGTAATGGTGGTAGTGGAATAGATATTGCAAATACCATTGGTGGTTCTGGTGGTAAAGGTGGTTTAGCGGCTGGTGGTATTAGTCTTAATAGTGGTAATTATGGTGGTGGTGGTACTGGTGCTAACGTTACAACTGCTGGTGTAACCAATAATGGTGGTGCTGGCTCACAAGGTGTAATATTTATTGTATATACGCCAGGTGGCTCAACAACTAACAAAAACATCACTGTATCTGTAACCGCTACATTAGTGTTTTTGACTGCTTTATTATTAAGTAGAACTTTTAACATTAGTTCTACGACCACAAACACAATATCCAAAGTTGTAAGTTATTTTCGGATTTTATCCATAACTTCAACTACAACAAACACTATAGCAAGGGCAATTAATTATTTAAAAAACCTATCTGTTAGGTCTAGTGGTACGGTCAGCATTGTTAAGTCCATACTTAAAACCATATCTTATTTAAGTTCTAGTACAGTATCTATTACAAAATCAGCCCTTAAGTCATTAAGCGTTTTAAGCACACCTACAATATCTATTATTAAACAAATAGGGAAAATCCTATCCATTGGCTCAAATGCAACTATAAGTCTATTTAAGTCGGTTTTAAAGACTATATCGGCAAGTTCATCATCAACCGCCACAATTAACACTGTATTAAGTTATTTAAGAACTTTGTCGATTTCAGTAACTGGTGCTGTGTCTTATATAAGAGCTATTGCTAAGACCATAGCCATATCCGTAACTGGTGCAGTATCTGAATCTCAAATCAAAGTTAAAACCGTGTTTTTAAGCGTTTTAAGCACAGTTACAGCCTCTGTTGCAGAATTAAGGAACAAACTACTATCCGTGAGCGTAAACGCCACGGTGAGCGTTTTAAAGGCTATTAGCAAGATAATTAACACCATTTCTGAAACAACCATTATTGTTATCAGCGAGATAGCCCTACATTTAGTAGCTCTTTCAAGAGTAGTAACTGGAAGCCCAACCATTCAAAAAGCTATCTCAAAGTCATTTAGCGTTCTTTCAGTATCAGTATTAACCCTAACAAAACTAGTCAATAAATACCTTAATGTAGCTTCTAGCACAACTACAACCCTATCAAAACAAATGTACAAAACATTGTCGGTAGCAGTAAGTGCAACAGTATCTTTGGTTAGAAACGCTACCAAACTAGCAACATTAGCTATTTCAAGTACTGTAACAGTTACCTTGTCTAAAGTTGGGCTTTATTTCAGAACTCTGACCGTTCTCTCAACCGCTACATTAAAAATTGTAAAAGCCATACAAAAGACCATATCTTTAGGGGTTAATTCCACAATTAGCTTGTTTAAGCTAGTCTATAAGTATCTTTCTTACCTATCAACCGAAACAATATCCCTAACCCCGTTACGGGTTAAAACTCTTGCCGTGCTATCCACTGCAACAGTCACAATATCTAGATTTATTGGCAAAATCATTGCCATTAGCTCTACCACAACCATTTCAATAATTAAAGCAATCTCTATTACTTTTAAGGTTATTTCTAGTACAATAGTCTTAATATTGGCTGCTGTGTTCCCCCGTCTTGGGGCGGTGATAAGATACACCTTTACTGCAGACTTTAAAGACAGATTAATTGGGCTTTATAAAGAGCGTATAGTGGATATAAACTTTAAAGACCGTATGCAACAACTTTATAAAATTCGCAGTGTATTAGCCAACAAACGGCAAGGAACAACTAAAAAATGAGCCAATTTTCCTACAAGCTCACCACAGAATCAGAGCTATTTAGCTTTGACTTTAACCCTATTTTAGGCACTGGAGAGACTCTAAGTACAGCAACTTGTACGGCAATTACTCTTCAAGGCACCGACCCCACCCCATCCGCTATCCTTTCAGGTAGCCCAGTCATAAGCCTGGGTAAAGCTACTCAAAGGGTTGTTGGAGGCGTGGCAGACAATACTTACCGCCTAATTATGACGGTTACTACCAGTGCAAGTAACACTTATACCTGTACCGGTGATATACCTGTTTATGACCCTAGCGAACAATTACAGTAATGGAAAAAGCATAAGTCATGGGACACGCTGACTACTACCGTAGTGGGACTTATAACGGAATTTGTGACCGTTGTGGCTCAAAATTCAAGTTTTCAGACTTAAAGCTAGAGTGGGACGGATTATATGTCTGTACCGCTAATGGGTGTTGGGAAGCTCGTCAGCCCCAAGATTACGTTAAGGGCGTTAGGGATAATATGTCGGTTCCAGTTTCCCGCCCTGACCAACCATCGGTATTTTTAGACACGATTTGGACTGAAGTAACCACTACAGTTACCTTGAGTTTAATCAAAAACTTGTCTAAAATACTATCAGCTAGTGTATCATCGGTGGTTAGTATAATTACAACCACCTATCCAAAGTCGACAGTACAAAAGGTCGTCAATGGATTTGCACTAAATACTACGACTTTAGGATAATACATGGCAATCCTTTTTACAAACAATGCAGCAACAAACCTAGCCTCAAGTATTTCTAGTAGTGCTACTTCGTTGACTGTAACCACAGGAACTGGGACATTATTCCCTAATCCAACGGGAACAGATTACTTCCTTTTAACCTTAATTGGTATTAGCGGAACACCTATTGAAATAGTTAAAGTAACTGCTCGGTCTACCGATACATTAACAATCGTTCGTGGTCAAGAAGGAACAACTCCTTCAGCATTTACTGGTGGTGACCAAGCCCAATTACGCATTACTGCAGCCGTAATGAACAGTGCGGCACAAGCTGGTTTGGCAAGCGGTGGGTTAACAGAAAACACCCAAAATATCTCAACTAGCTATACAATTAGCACCAATAGAAATGCACTATCAGTTGGGCCTATCACAGTTGCTAGTGGACAAGCTGTCACAGTCCCATCAGGCAGCCGTTGGGTAATACTTTAATGAATCACTATACTTATTTTCTTACTGCTAAAGAACCGTTCAATGGTATGAAATATTACATTGGCGTTCGTTCTTGCAAAAGCAACCCTGAAGAAGATAAGTATATGGGTAGCTCAAAAATTATTAAGCGGAATAAAGTTGCCGTAGATAAGCACATTTTAGCAACTTGGAACAGCCGTAAAGAAGCAGTAAGCCATGAAATACTATTGCATGAATGTTTTGATGTGGCTTTAAATAAAGAATTTTTTAACCAAGCAATTCAAACTTCTACAGGGTTTGATACTAGTGGTAAGCCTTCTCCAATGAAAGGCAAACAACATACGCTTGAAACTATTGAAAAAATGCGTGAGTCAAAGCTAAATCAAAGCACTGAAACAAAGCAAAAAATAGCAAATACTTTAAAAGGTCATGTTGCTTGGAATAAAGGCATTTCGCCAACAGATGATGCAAAATATAAAATGAGCCAAGCAAAACTTGGTAAAATATGTTCTAAAGAACATTGTGAAAATATATCTAAAGCAAAACGCAATATTTCAGAAGAAACTCGTAAACGCCTTAGTGAATCAGCTAAAAAATATTGGGAACAAAAACAAATGAAGGAGTCAGCTAATGTCTAGCATTGTTATAAGTGGAGACACATCTGGGGCGGTTACTTTAACTGTACCTGCAACAGCAGGAACTAACACTGTCACGATTCCTGCAAGCACTGGAACCGTTATGGTATCTTCGAATATGCCAGCGTTTAGTGCTTATGCTAATCCCAGTCAAACAGTATCTTCAAATGTAAACACAAAAGTTGTATTACAAAATAAAAACTTTGATACTAACAACTGTTTTGATGCAACTACAAATTATCGTTTTACACC
>Ga0214206_1000121_pt1 | contig 21524 bp, 30 predicted proteins | sample TroBogEpilimnion_26_FD_153044 | JGI IMG/M metagenome (GOLD analysis project Ga0214206, IMG submission 153044) | Freshwater microbial communities from Trout Bog Lake, WI - 07JUL2009 epilimnion | ecosystem: Environmental > Aquatic > Freshwater > Lake > Epilimnion/Euphotic zone | place: Trout Bog...
ATCACAGGTGTCCAACTAGAAATAGGCACATCAGCAACACCGTTTGAACGCAGACTTTATAATCAGGAATTGGCTAATTGTCAGAGGTATTATAATGGAGCATCTATGTATCTTGCAGGATATACTGCTTCTGGCGTAACAAATGGTTATTATATTTATTTAGTTCAAAATATGAGAGCAACTCCAACTTATACAGCAGTAGGTTCAACTAATGCAAATTGCACAGGCTCATTAATTGTTCCTCAAAATAATGGTGTTATATCACTTGCAAGCACTGGTTCTGGCACAGGCGGATATATTTCTGCTTCTAATGGTAGTCTTTCTGCGGAGTTATAAAATGTATAAACTTATAAACATACCTAATAGTAAAATTAAAATTGTTCAACGTCTTTCAGACAATGCTTTCATTCCATTTGACCCAGCTAACACAGACTACCAAGCCTACCTAAAATGGGTAGACGAAGGCAATACACCAGAACCAGCGGACAGCAATGGTTAATTTTATTTGGAAAATACTAGATGTTGACTCTAAAGATCAGATTATTAAATCTGCTCAATATAGCGTCACAGCTACCGATGACAATAATTCAGTAGAAACTATAAACAAATAATGAGTAAATAATGTTTGATTCCACAAAAGCAGGTCTACTATTACTAGGATTACTCCATCTATCTAATGGCGTACCTGCTGCTGAATTACCCAACCCAAAAATAACACCCGGCCAAACAAGAAGTGTGACACTAAAAGAACTCTGTACGACCTCTACCTCATTGGTACGTAACGTACCAGACGCATTGAAAAAAGATGTGTTTCATAATTACGGCATGAACGGCAATGATAAATCATCATGCGCCGAAGGTTATGAAATAGATCACCTTATTAGTTTAGAGTTAGGTGGAAGCAATAGTGGTGATAACCTATGGCCACAAAGCTATTGCGGTGAAAATAGTGCCCATAAAAAAGATAAGCTAGAAAATGAATTGCATAGACAAGTTTGTTTAGGTAAAATAGGACTAGAAGAAGCCCAATTGTGCATTAGTAAAGATTGGGAACAGTGTTACATTAAAGTTTACCACAAATAGACTAACTCATTACAGAAAGGCTTAATAATCGCATGATTATTGAAAAGCTACTACCTCAAGAACTTGAGGACGAAATATTTAAAATTATGACAGCCAACGGATTTCCTTGGTACTGGAATGCAGAGAATATAGTCCCAGCAACACCGGACTCTCATATATTTCAATTTACACACGTATTTTACATATACCAAAAAGTATACTCATCCTACTTTAACATAGCCAACATGATTGTGGGCTACTTTGCCGAAAAGACAAAACTTAAAATAAAACGTGTAGTTAGAGTAAAAGGTAATTTAATACCAGACATTACACACACGCCCGAGTCACTTAATAATTTAATACACGGTGATATTGAGGATGAAAGAGAAGGTAAGTACATATCCTTTGTGTATTATGTGATGGATTCAGATGGTGATACCATTATTTATGATGATAACAATAACATCGTAGAAACATCACCCCCCATCAAAGGTAATTGTATTTGGTTTGACTCTCAAACAAAGCACAGATCTTCTGTGCCACTTCACCACAAAAGAAGAGTAGTGATTAACTTTATTTTGGAGGTTGAATGAGTCAATTACTTATTACCACAGACGAACACGACTTTATTGTATTTGATTTAAATACTAATACAGTAACGCACAAACAAGACAAAACAGAAGAGCTACACGCGCACAATTTAGCAAACAGAGGTCGTCCAGTATTTAGACCCTTTGGTGTGGACTATGATGACGAATTTATTTATATTGCGTCAAATGATAAATTAGGAAAATTTAATCGTTCTGATTATACATTTAATTCACTGATTGATATTCCTTTATATCTCAACACGCATCAAATTGTAAAAGATAAAGATACATTATTTGTATGTAACACGGCAGTTGACTGTATTGGCATTTATGATTTAAAAAACAATACGAATAAACAATTCAATGTCAATTTATTAAATGTACATCATACACAGCATGTGCCAGATAACGCGGATCAACTAGACTCAAGACACTTAAATTCATTACTGAGTGTCAATGATAAATTATTATTCTGCCGACACAATCGAGGCATACCTAATTCAGACTTTGGTATTTTAGATAAAAATACACTTGAAGCTGAGATTATTGTGAGGGCGGGTAAAAGCTGTCATGGTATCAGATTGATTGAGAACTATATGTATAGTTTGTCATCTAATACAGGTGAGATTTTAGAGATTAACTTGGAAACTAAAGAAGTATCTTCTTATCCAATCGTGGATCCTAAAGTGACATTCTTACGTGGATTAGAAATTATGGGTAACAAGATTATTATAGGGTGCTCAGTTAATTTTAAATCTAACACAGACCAATCAAGCCATTTAATGATCTTAGATTTAGATAGCAACACATTGGATAAATTCCAATTAGATGGTATTAAATTTATTAACGACTTAAGGAGATTAGTATGAAACAAAAATTATTAGAATTAAAAGACTTTATTGTTGAGGTATTACTTTTTGGTTTCAGAGTGTTTATTCGCTGCGTTGAAGCATTTTTAGATGAAGCACAAATCTTAGCACTAGCATTAGACACACTAATCAATAACGAAATTGTAAAAGAAGAAGCTGTGGCTAAAGCTGATGCCGAACCAGAGGTTGGTACTGGCACAACACCAACACCCCCAGCTGCCTGAATCGCTGTAGCTATTGTTATGAGTTTATTAGGTATATTCTCTATTCACTGGTCATCATTTAACTGGCTCTTAGGCATCTTACCTACATGGTTGCCTACGGCCATTATGGTAACAGGTATTGGATTACTTCTTATTGAGATTATACTAGAGGCGATCGATAGGGTACCTAGTATTTATAGATTGCCTATGAGGCTCTTGGCATTAGCGATCTTCGCGTACGGGGCCTATATAAAAGGCCGTCAGGATGTTTTGGTAGAGTACAAACAAGAAATAGATATAATTAAAAAACAACAAGTGACCGTAACTACCAAGATTAAAAATAACTATGTCAAACAAATTAAAGATATCAAACTTGCAAATGAAAAACTTAAAAAGACAATTAGTGATAAAGACAATGCTGATTGCAGGTTGCCTAAGTCTTTTATCGAGTTGCACAACAACGCAGCTAAAGACTGATTTTCCAACACCGCCTGGGGAGTTGATGCTTGTTCCACCTAATTTACATACTCTGCCTGATAGTGCTTCTTTATCTACTACTGAGGGTGTAATTGTAGATAACTACACTGCGTATCATACCGTTGCCGAGCAATTAAAAGAATTGCAAAACTGGGTTAAAGAACAAACTAAAGTAAAATGAAAGACCTTTTAAACCAATTACTTACAGGAAGAGATAACAAGACTCACGATATTGCAAGATGGTCTTGGTTTATCACAACCGTTGTAATTATAGTAGGCGCGATATGGAATACCTACTATGGCCACGTGTTTAGCATGCAAGACTTTGCTAAATCCATTGGCATTATCGCCGGCGCACACGGAGCCTCGGTATTTATGAAAAAAGATTCAGAGCCGTCTGAGTCGCCAACCAATGAAGAGAAATAATGGAAATGCAATCACTCATTAATACGATCTTACCGCTCATTTGCGTATGTATTGGCTGGTTCTGTAAAGAACTGTGGACTGCCGTTCAAGAACTCAAAGAAGACCTATCTGAACTAAAAGCATCAATTCCCGCTGTTTATATGAGACGAGATGAGTTTCATGACCGTTGGGACGAGATTATCAATTTACTTCACAGAATTGAAGATAAGCTTGACCAAAAGGTAGATAAGTAGTAATATATCCCTTATGGATATAAATAAAATAAAAGCATTAAAAATCGAAGAAGTTTGGTTAAACCCAATCAACAAAGTATTCGATAAGTATGAAATCAACACACCACTCAGGCAGGCAGCCTTTATAGGCCAGTGCCAGCACGAAAGTGTCAATTTTAAAAGACTTGAGGAAGACCTTAACTATAGCAGTGAGCGTCTTTGTCAAGTCTTTCCAAATCGTTTCAAATCCATTGAAGAGGCCTCTCCATATAATTACAACCCAATTAAAATTGGTAACAAGATATATGCTGATCGCTTAGGTAATGGTGATGAAGCAAGCGGTGACGGCTATCGCTTTCGGGGCCGTGGTATTATCCAAATTACCGGAAAAAATCTCTACAGTGTGGCATCTAATGACCTAGGTGCTGATTTTGTAAAAAATCCAGAACTTGTAGCCACACCACTTTACGCGGTACTCACCGCCGGGTGGTACTGGAATAGAAACAGCCTAAACCTATTGGCTGATCATAAGGAGTATACAACGATGACAAAACGTATCAATGGCGGACTCAATGGACTTGACAGCCGCATCTCAAAAATAGAAGAAGCTTTCCGCATTCTTTCCTAAATAAATCCCATCATTTTAATCTACTAAATTTACGGTAATAAAGCGTAAAGGAAGGAGCCACAATGAAACATTTACATATGATTGTTTGCGTAATTGGATTGCTTATCTCTAGTGTATGTAACACAGGGCAATCATTCACTTTTGACAATTTTAAACCACACCATCTTGTCTTTATCAAACGTTTGGAAGGATACAGCAACACGGCGTACCGTGACGCTAAAGGACTATATACGATTGGCATAGGTCACCTTATTAAGCCATCTGAAAAGCATCTTAAGACAGCTTTTTTAACTGATAAAGAAGTCACTCAATTATTTGAGTTGGACTTAAGTATTTGTAAAGCCGCGGTAGAGGAATCTATTGATGTGCCATTGGGTGAGTTTCAGTACGATGCGCTCTATAGCCTGTGCTTTAACATTGGTGCAGATAACTTTAAACGTTCTTTGGTTGTCAAAAGACTTAACCAAAATGACATAAAAGGGGCCGCTAATGCCATACTTTTATGGAACAAACCCGCCAATTTGGAGTACAGACGTAGAGTCGAAAGAGAATTATTTCTGGCGGGGCGTAAAGTATAGTAAATATGCATTAGTATGGATAAGGGCTGATCTCCCTATTCTATTCAATTTAACCTCGAGGAAATACCATAATGGACGGATTCAAAAAACTACCTAAGATGAAAACAGGCGGCAGCGTATGTGAGGCTGTTAAAAAATGCTATGGCGGCTCAATGAAAAAAGGCGGCAAGTACAAAGAAGGTGGAGACATTAAACAAGACAAAGCCCTAATCAAAAAAGCATTCAAGCAACATGATGAAGCAGAGCACGACAAAGAGCCAACAGAGATCAAACTCAAAAAAGGTAATCGTGTTAAAAAAGAAGCTGGCACAGTTAAAAAATATAAAGCTGGCGGCGCAATCGAGATGAAAAAATCTTCAGGCGATTTAGACACTATTAAGAAGATTAAAGCTACTAAAAACAAAAAAGCTGATGCTCCAAACAAAGCAACATTAAGACCTAACTTAAAAGGTTCTGACGTAGAAAAAGAAAAATCAAAACCAGCTGGCGAAAAAGATACTATCAAAAAAGTACCACCAACAGGTGACAAAAAAGCGGACGCACCAAACAAGGCCGCAGTTAAAAAAGCACCCAAGGGTGAAGATGCCGTTGATGATATTGATGGTATGAAAAAAGGTCACGCTGTAAAAAAGCATAAAGCCGGCGGTCATATTAAGCACATGGCTGACGGCGCATTAACTGCTCCTATACAAGGTCAAATGGGCATTCAAGGATCTCCCAATCAAGGTAATTTTGGCACGCCTCCAGGTATTGGTCCTGATAATGGTTCTGCAAGTCGTGCTATTAATAGTGAACTTGCAAAAAGACTTTTTCCTGGTATAAATGGTCCAATGGTTCAAAATTTACCAAATAGATTACCAGATAATTTTGTAAAAAATTTTAAACCTCAAAATTTACCTTATATTTTACCAGATGGTGTAAATATAAATAATATTGGATCTATTCCTCTTCCAAAAAATTCTGTAATAACTGGACCACATAGATTACCAGAAGGTTATGATATAAGAAATCCCGGGACTCTTCCATTACCTCCAGGATCAGTACAAAATCTTAATAATCAAAGCCCATATACAAAAGAGCAAATTGATGCAACTATTGCAGATATGGCTAACCGCGGTATGTTTTCACATACAGGGGACTAAGCATGCCGAGTAAATCAAAAGCACAACATAATCTCATGCAGGGTGTAACACACTCTCCATCTTTTGCAAAAAAGGTTGGGATTCCACAAAAAGTTGGTAAGGAGTTTGCCAAGGCTGATAAAGGTCGATCCTTTAGCTCTAAGCCTATGCGTAAAGCTGCTGGTCGCGGGAGATAATCTTGGCGTACTCAGGTACTACTAACCAAACTAAGATCAATGTAGATCAACTTATATCTTATGCCTACCGTGACGCGGGTAAGACGGCAGAAGAAATCACGCCTGAGTATATTCAAGCAGGCAAACAAGCACTCTTCTACATCTTACAAAATCTTTCTAACCGAGGTGTAAATCTTTGGTTACTTGAAGATTATGTGACTGGCGCTCAAACAAATCAACAATACATTAATATGCCCGATGGCACGATTGATGTGCGTGAGGCTAACTGGGTCTATATTGTCAACCCAACCATTGCTGAAGCGCTTCCTGCTGACAATTTAAACTCACCTAACCTATTTGATCAATCACTCAATCTAAATACTTACGCAACATCTACCGTGGGTAAAAATTGGTTTGGTGCTCAGTACCAACAACAAACACGTATTTTTTACGTAGGCTACAATGCTTACGCACCAAGTGGCTCCGCTACTTATAACTTAGCGTTTGAAGTAAGTAATGACGGCGTGAACTGGGAGCTATGGGAACAATTCCCAGAAACAACACTAGCAGATCGTGAGTGGGCTTACTTTACAATCAATGCTACCCAAGCATTTTACTATTTTAGAATTCGTGAGACCGTAGCATCCACATTCTCACTCCGTGGTATCCAGTTTGCACAATCACAACAAGTCATTCCATTGGCTCGTTTAAATCGTGATGATTATTGGAACTTACCTAACAAACAATTTCCAAGCCAAAGATCATTACAGTACTGGTTTGATCGTACCATTGACCCTTCTATGTATCTATGGCCAGTACCAAACAATAACTTCCAAGTATTCCAGCTCATTATAGAAAAACAAATGATGGACGTTGGTAACTTAACTAACGAGCTTTATGTGCCTGATCGTTGGATTGGTTCTATCCAAGCAACACTCTCACATAAACTTGCACTACAATTACCTGGTGTTGATTTAAATCGTATTGCTTTATTAAAAGCTGAAGCAGTATCTCTTGAGGCTGATGCGGCCGCAGAAGAACGCGATAAATCTCCAATCTACTATCAACCAAATATTTCGTACTATACTAGATAATGACTAACGCATATCAACAAACTTATGATAATTTAGTTCAGGATGTTATCAATTACATGGAAAGAACTGATGCTGATTTTGTGGCACAGATTCCATCTTTAATTGGTTTAGCAGAGGCCGCTATTGCCGCAGAGTTAAAGTCATTCCTACAACTAACTGTTGTGGAAACTACTTTGGCTGATGCTCAAACTATTTTACAAAAACCAGCAAGATGGCGTAAAACAGTATCCATGAAAATTAATGGAGAGCCTTTATTATTAAGATCACAAGATTATGTAGCTCAATATTTAGCTGAATCCACTGAGGCTCAACCACTTTATTACTCAGAATACGATTACAATAATTGGTTAATTGCACCAATACCAGATCAATCCTATCCTGTTGAAATTATTTACTATAGTTTGATTCAACCATTGGATTCATCAAATCAACAAAATCTATTTACGAGAGAGTGTCCACAAGCGATGTTATTTGGCACATTACTTCAAGCGCAGGGATATTTAAAAGCACTTGACAAGCTTCCTGTTTGGAAACAATACTACACGGAATCTTTGGAGGCTCTCAAAAAAGAAGACAATACCCGTCGGGTGGATCGCAACACTACTGTTCAGGAACCTTAATCTATGTCAACATTTGTATCCCCATTTACAGGCACCATCGTTCAACCGACCGATGTTTCATACTACGCCTTAACATTCTCAACCAACCAAACACTCTATTGGCCAACTGTTGTTAATCAAACAGAAGTACCATTGGCTCGTGTTATGGATTGCTCTGCATCTACCACTGGCTTATCTATTACATTCCCAGCGGGTAATCAAGGTACCCTTGGCGCTGATGTACTTATTAGAAACCAGGGTGCTAATACATTTACAGTCAAAGATAATACCGGTTCTGCTATTGTTTCTATTGCACCTGGCGTATGTTTATATTTCTATCTTGTTGACAATACAACCGTTGCGGGTGTGTGGCACAACATTACATTTGGTGCAGCAACCTCGACAGCAAACGCTGCAAGTTTAGCAAGCTACGGATTAACCACAACCGTTGCGGGTCAATTAGCAACATCTGATAATGTAGTGACCGTATCAACATCACCAACATTTTCTGAAACAAGCCGCGCATCTACATACGTATGGACATCCGGCGCTGGTACATTTACATTACCAACAACTTCTTCTTTAAACTCTGGTTGGTACGTGGGATTCAGAAACGGTGGTACGGGCGCATTAACTATTGCTCCTCAAAGCCCAGCAACCATTAATGGTCAGTCAAGTATTATTACTAACCCAGGTGACTCTGGTATTATTCTTTATAACTCATCAGGTAGTAATTATTTTACTGTGGGTTGGAACGTACCCGCTAACGTAACATTCTCTGCGGCAACATATGATGTAGATAGCATTGTAGGTAATGCATTTAGCTTAGTATCTTACGCTCCAATTATTCAAACTTATGTAGCATTATCTGGTACTAGAACATCAACACTTACCGTAACACTACCTAATATTACTCAATTATACGTATTAGTTAATAGCACGACATCAAGCGCATATAATATTACATTTGCAATTTCTGGATCATCTTCCACTTTTGTATTACCTGCAAGTACAGTGGCAACAATTGTAGTGGACGCCGGAATTATCTATCCAATTACTCAATCCACAACATCAACATACTTTGCAAGTAATGGATCTCAAACAAATCCATCATTTTCTTTTACAAGCGATATTCATACGGGTATGTATTTACAAGGTACAAGTAAATTAGGATTAACAGCTAATAGTGTATTAATGTTAAATATTGATAATACCAATACTGGAAGCCCTCAAATATCAACACCAGCAACATTAAACGCTGGATTAATACCAGGTGGAACATTCTAAATGGCGGATCAACAACAAGTTGAACCACAGTACAATGAAGTTTATACTCTAGGTGTCCAGCCCGGTATAAAACGAGATGGTACCACATTTGAATCACGTGAATATAGTGATGGTGTTTGGTGCAGATTTCAACGCGGTGTGCCCAAAAAAATTGGTGGATATACTGAACTAGCAACCACATTCAATGGCATCCCACGTGGCATGGTTATGAATGGGTACAATGGCGTTAACTATGTATTCTCAGGTAACCAAAATGGTTTAGATGTATTTACCACAGGCCAATCTTTTGGTATTGGTAGTGGTCCATCAGTAGCTCAGTTTGAAGTAGGGTACTCTCCATTTACTGTTACTAAAGTAACGAACTCATCATTTACTATTTCTGGTGCGGATCGTACTGCTCAGTTTTATACAGGATCTAATTTTGTATTTAGTCAATCCACAAATCCTACATTTTATTCTGTAACATCATCATCCTATAATTCTGGTACTACAACGACAACCGTTAATTTTTCCCCAAATAACAGTGCGTCATTTACACAAGTTTATTTAGCAAATACTTATTTTAAAGCGGATCCTAGATTACTGTGGCAGTTTGATTATCAGTATAATCCCCAAGGTGGCGCACTTAATTTAATTACACACCCCGGACTTAACTTAAATTCTATTGATAACGGTGTGGCAACACAGGTTTACATTGGAAGCACACTACCTAATTCAAGTAATCAGTGGGTATTTACAGGATTAGCAGATACGACAGGTGTAGCCCCAACCTATAAACCTATTGTGGTTGATGGTGGCGTTTGTGTGCTTCACCCATTTATATTTGTGTACGGATCTAATGGATTTATTGCAAATAACAATGTATCCACAACCTACGCTAATCAAACACTAACCGACTGGAATGGTACATTTGCCAACCAAGTTAACGTTGCTACAGGTAAAATTGTAAAAGGTATGCCTGTGCGTGGTGGTACAGCGTCGCCATCAGGTTTATTCTGGGCTACAGATAGTTTGATTCGTGTCTCATTTGTAAACAATCCTCCAGTCTATTGGCAATATGATATCATATCAAGTGAGATATCAATCATGTCATCAAGCGCTGTGGTTGAAATGGATGGCGTTTATTTCTGGATGGGTGTTGATAGATTCTATGTTTACAATGGTCAAGTGAATGTATTACCTAATGATAAAAATGTAAACTGGTTATTTGATAATATTAATTATACTCAACGTCAAAAAGTGTGGGCCACAAAAGTTCCTAGATATAATGAGATTTGGTTCTTCTACCCACGTGGTGGCGCTACGGAATGCACTGATGCAATTATTTATAATGTAAAAGATAAGATCTGGTATGACGCTGGGCAGGCAGAGGGTGCTCAAAGATCGAGTGGGTTTACAACAGAGGTTTTTCCTTCCCCCATTTTTGGTGGTTGGAATTTTAATGTATCCTACAGCTCCCCTAAAAATGTCATTGCGACACCTACAGGGCAGTCTGCAGCAACAGCATTTCAATTTTATTTATTGGGGGATCAGTCAACACAATTTTCTCCTGGTCAGTACGTAACATTATCTAATACATCCCCAACAGCACCTAAATACTTAATTACATCAAGTCAATTTATTATTAATACAACCATAGGTATGCCAGGTGCTACATTAGTCACTGTGGCTACTACTTTTGGATCATCACCATCTGTAGGCACACCTTTATATATTATTAGTGGTGGTTATGGTATTTGGCAACATGAGACAGGATTAAACAAAGTATCCATTAATAGTGAGGATGCTATTTATTCTTCTTTTGCAACTTGTGATATTAGTTGGGTAGGTGGAACACCCTCAGAAGATACATCCACAGGTATTAATCGTCGTATGCACTTACGTCGTGTTGAGCCAGATTTTGTACAAAGTGGTCCAATGACTATGACAATTTATGGTCGTAAGTTTGCGCGTGGTCCTGAAGAAGATTCTGGTCCTTATGTATTTACAGCAGATACAGAAAAAATTGATTTAAGAGTAGAGCACCGAGAAGTTAGATTAGAGTTTGAGTCTAATACGATTGATGGTAATTATGAAATGGGACGACTATTAATCACCGCAGAGTACGGTGACGAAAGGCCATAGTGGCTAATTTAGTTCAGCCCGTATTTCCTTTTGTACCACAGTACACAACATGGGAAAACTTTAACGGCAATATTGTTATGTTCTATGGCCACGAGCCCATTCCATATAGTAAGGAAGAGGACTGGCAGTCAACGGCTAGGAACATCACTCAACTTCCAACATTTTCAAGTTATACCGTGCCAGATCCAAGTCTATATGACAAATGGGAGGATTGGGCTAATCAATTTGTGCTAATTATCAACGGTAAACCCCCACAATAATGGGCGTAAAAATGCCAATTTGTGCATTAGTATACCTAGATGATAACCTTTCAAAAAGAGCCCGGAAGTGTCTTTTTACCTGACGCTAAAGATCTATTTCAACTGCATGCTAATGAAGCATCAGAGCACTTAGATAAGATACCACTCGATCCTAATTTTGAGCAATATTTCAAATTAGAAGAACTTAATAAAATAGAAGTTCACACTGCCCGAGATGATGGCAAATTAATTGGTTACAGTTTGTGGCTACTTGGTAGGCACATACATTACAAAAAAAGTTTAACAGCAACATCCACACTTATATACTTATTACCACAGTACCGAAATGGCACTACCGGTTTTACTTTTATTAGGTGGACGATAGAAGAAATTAAAAAGAGGAAGCCACAAAGAATCTTAATGTCGGTCAAACCAAGTAATGACTTTGGTAGACTATTAGAAAGATTGGGTGGCAATTATTTTGAAAAAGTGTATTCATTTGTATTGGAGTAAGTAATGGGTGATTTTGTACCAGGCAGCGATTTTGTACCAGGGAATGATATTGTACCGGGTGTATCAGATATTTTAGGAATTGATCCATCCTCTGGTATTGATCCAGGGTCTACTTATACTCCAACGGATACTACGGGTAGTCCTTACGGCAATAATCTTCCTACACCCAACACAACAGGTGGTCCTACTGATATAGGTGCACCTTCAACGGGTATCCCAACTGAAACTGGCGGCGGTGGATGGACTCCTCCTACAGGTATAGATCCAGTTAGTGTTGCAGCTAACCAAATTGCTAAAACCGCTGGAAATTCTGCAGCTCAAAGTTTTATTAATAGTATGTTAGGTAATGCTGCTAGTACTATAGGTCATGCTATTACAGGAGCTACGGGTACAACAGGTAAAGTTGCTAATACTACAGGTGTTGGTGCTCAATCTCAAACACCTAATAATTCATCAAATAATCGAATCAATTTAACTCCAGGTTTAACACAAGCAACTTCAATTCCAGCAAGTGAATTAGGTGGTGTATTTAGCGCAATTCCTACTATTATGGGATCAGCTCCAGTTAGTTTTGGTGCATATGCTGAAGGTCATCGCGTTGAAGAACCTGTTCAACCTACAGAAGAACATGTGCCTGAATTCTATAGCGAAGGTGGTTTAAGACATACATACGTTCAGGGAGATGGTGATGGTACTTCTGATAGCGTGCCCGCTATGTTGGCTAATGGTGAGTTTGTTATTCCTGCTGATGTGGTCTCATCTTTAGGTAACGGTAGTAATGATAGTGGTTCAAAAGTATTAGATGAATTCTTAAAAACAATTCGCGAACATAAAACTAAACATGAAGCTGATAAATTACCGCCCGACAGTAAAGGCCCACTTGCTTATTTAGAAATATCAAAAACTAAGGTAGAAAAATAATGTCTGGAATTAATAGCTTAATCTCTGATACCACCTCACAATCCACCACAATGCCAGCTTGGTTTGACCAAGCTCAACAAAATACTGTTAATCAAGCATTAGCTGGTGCAAGTCAAGTTCCTCAATTTCAAAATACAGCAGGTGGTGTAGCTGTTAATACTTTAACAGGTGCATCTAATCCATTTACACAAGCTCAAGGTACTTTAAGTTCAATTGCGCAAACAGCTGCAACAAATCCTTGGATTACTAATCCATCAACAGGTGCAGTATCTCCTAATACTGCAACTCCATTAGGCGGATTATTTCAAGCTAATGAACAACAACTTCAACAACTTATTCCTCAAACAGTGGCTCCATCTAATGCAGAATCTATTTCAAGTGGCCAATTTGGTAGTCTTCGTAATCAAACAGCTGCAGATACAGCAATTGCTAATGCTCAAGCTCAAATGTTGCCTGGCGAATATCAAGCTTTTTTAGCTAATCAACAAACTGGTATTAATGCAGCTACAGGATTAAGTGGTGCTGGTGCTCAAGGAACTGCAGCAGAAACTACTTTAGGTCAAGCACAACAAAATGCTCCATTAGCAGGAGTTAAAAACTTAGCTCAAATTTTAGGTGCTACACAAGTTCCTACAACAACAACGCAATCAGCTTCATTATCACCTTTATCACAACTTCAATCATTAGGTAATTATCTTGGTATGACTCCAGGTCAAATGGTAGGTGCGGCAGGTAATGCTGTTACTGGCCTTTTGGGATCTTTATTTGGAACTAACACTTCAAATAGTGCAGTATCTACTATTCCAAATACTGCAACTGAAGGTCAACCTGGATATGGTTGGCAATATTTCTCAGATGGTACATCTATTTCACCAACGGGTCAATATTACCAAGGTGGTTCACTTATTTATGATCCAAGTAATCCATCTGGTGCAGCTTCTACTAATCCGGATATGAGTCAAATTAATACAACAGGTCAAACAGATTCATCTGGAGGCGGATATGATTCAAATGCTATCCCAACAACGGACTCAACACAAACGTTTGATCCAAATGCACCAGGAATAATAGTTAATTAGGAAAATATATTATGGGATTAGATTTTTTATCAGGACTATCAGGTATCAGTACTTTAATGGGTTTAGAAAACTTAGCAAAGAAACCTACTGAATCTGCTACTCCAACTTCTGATTCAACTACATCATCATCCTCAACTCCATCTGGAGGTCTTACTACAATCACAGGCCCTGGCGGTAAAAAAATTGTAGTGGATCAATCATCATCAGATCAAATTTATAAAAATTTACAAGACCAATATAATTTACGTAATAGTGAATTTGCTGATTGGCAAAATAGAATGCAAGCAGCACGTGCTGCAGCTATTCCTAATTTACATGGTGAATCCTCTAATGCCCAACTTGCATTAAGACAACAACAAGAAACAGAACGCAAAGATCGTCTTGCTATGCTAATGGATATGGCAGCTATGAAAGGTTCTCAAGCACAACAAAATCTATTAAGAAATTCACTTTCTGGTGGGCCTAATATTTCACAAGGTGTAGGTACTATAGGAGATCAAACTCAAAATGTAGTATCTGGTGGTGCGGCTTCCGTTATACCTCCGTATGCACAAAAACAAATTAATGATATGGTGAATGCAGGGGATATTGATGCCGCTTTAAAATTAAAAAATGAAATTATTCAAAAAGCTGCTGAAAAACGTCAAGATTTTGAAAATAATGCTGAAAGCCTTAAACAACAAACTTATTGGATTGTTGATCCTATTACTCATGAAGGTCATGAAGAAACACTCACACCTAAAGAATATAGAGCATTAACTGAAAATCCAAAAAATCCTTTATATAATCCAGTTGCTCCCCCAGTTCCAGTTTCAGCACCTACAAATAAACCTGAATTAAAAAATGATGATGTTTTACAAACTGTTAAAAAAGGTATTTTTGGACAAGAAAGCTCATCAGGATTAAATCCCAAACCTAGCGTAAATGGAGCATTAGGTCCAATGCAAATTACTCCAGCTACATGGGAAACTTATGTTAATCGAGGCATTATTCCTAAAGAATGGGATATTAATAATCCAAATCAAAACAAACAAGCTGGTGAAAAAATTGTTGATTATCTTTACACTCAATATAATGGTGATGTTGATAAAACATTAGCTGCTTATCATGGTGGTGAAGGTGCTGTTGATAAAACAGGAGCTATTAAATTAAATACACCTGATGGATTAGGTGTTACTAATGCTCAGTATATTTCTGATGTTCGTAATAAAGCTGGTTTAAATAAAACTGAAATTGTTACAGATGATGTGCTTAAAAATTTACCTAAAGATGTTCAAGATAAATTAGATAATGTAAAAACAGAAGATGAACATAATGCTATTTTAAATAATTATAAAGCATCACTTGTTCCTACAACTCAATTTACAGGTCAAAATGTTAAAGTAGCATCTGCTGATAACAAACCTATGACATATTCTGAATATAAGAATCAATTAGAAGTAGAAAAACAAAAAAAATTAGCTAATGTTCAAGTTAAGAAAACAAGTGATATTAAAAATGTAGAAAATGCTGCTACAGATTTAAAGAAAATAAATGATATTGCATTAAAAGCTGATGATACGGCAGAAGCTGCAAATTCTATTATTAATTTAGCATCTAATCCGAAAAAACAAAGATTATTTGCCCCTCAAAATCAAGACACAAAAGCAGCTTCAATACTTAATGCCACATCTGGTGTCCGTGGGGTTGGTAAAATTGCTGAAAATTTAATTACCAAAAATCCACAAACAGGAATTTACAGTCCTCAAGATATTGCTGAAAGAAATATTATTCAATCTAATGCTACTAAATTAGGTATTGATTATGCAAACCAAGCTTTTTCTGGTACTCGTATGACCAACGGATTTACTAAATTGGCTCAAGAAGCTAAAGGTGTAGGTGCAGATATTCCTTGGCAAACAAATTATATTAATGCTGTTGCTATTAGAGAAAAAGCTCAATTTAATAAAGCTGCTGCAAAAGATTATTACAATTATCAAAAAGAAAATTTAGATAAAAATAATTTTGTTACATTTACTGATTATGTCAATACAGATCGTTTTAAAAAATTAGAAGATGCAACACATGAAAGATTAGTAAAACAATTTCCTTCTTATTTTAAACCTTCTGATGAACGTCCAGATAGTGGAGTTCATTTATTAAATACTCCTGCAGGAGAAAATAATGTTTCAAATAAATATGAATCGAGTTGGGATAAATATAAGGTTAAAAGATAATGGCTGAAGATTATTTTAATACACAAGAAGCTTTAAAAGAACATCCTGAATCCGATATAGCTAAACATCTTGCAGAAATTCATGGTATTGATCGTGAAGCTTATTTAAAAGATGGTAAATCAGATAAAGACTTTATTCAAGAATTTGATAAAAGACCTATTCCTAAAAAAGTAGAAGAGTGGAATGATATTCCTGTATCTGCTCCGGAAGAAACTCCTCCATCTGTAGGTGCTGTTGCAGGAGCTTTACTTGGAGGTTCCGGAGCATTAGGTAAATTTGGAATTAATTTATTTACGCCCACAGCTCCTCCTGCTCAACCAGGTCCAACAAATGCAGCTGCAGAAAGTCAAATTTTATCTGAACATGGTTTCCACCCTGGTGCTACAAGCAATGCTGTTTTTAATGAAGAACAAGCGGCTGCCAATAAATTACATCAGGGATTTAGAAATGTGCCTGGGTATGATGTAAAAGGCAATATGAGAATAGCTACTCCATCATCATTAAATGTTGATGAATATGCTGCCGAACAAGCTGCTAAAAAATTAGCACAAGATAAAGCTAAACAAACATTGTGGCAAAAAGCAGGGCCAGTATTAAGAGATATTAAGTCCGGTATTCCAGCTTATGCTAAAAATTTATTTACTGGAATATCTAGTCCTTTATCATTAGCTGCCACTGGATATAATGCTGTTGATGCATCAAATCAATTTAATAAAGGTAATTATGGTAGAGGTGCATTGGCTACATTAGGTGCTGCAGGAGCATTGGCTTCTGAATTACCTCCATCTGCTTATATTCCTGAAGATATTGTAAAATATGGTGGTTTAGGTATTTCTATGTTAGCACCCTATCTTAATAGAAAAATAGATGAATATTATGAAAAGCATCCCGAACATAAACGTGATGGTGGTTTGATTCACTTATACGGAGAATAATTATGGCAACAAAACCTGGACTTTATGCAAATATTCACGCAAAACAAAAACGCATAGCCGCCGGTAGCGGTGAGCGTATGCGTAAGCCTGGATCTAAAGGCGCACCTACCGCGCAAGCATTTAAAGAATCAGCAAAGACTGCTAAACCAATGAAAAAGGGTGGCCCATCTTTAGCTGTAGGTCGTGGTGAAAAGTTACCTGTATCTAAAGGTGCAGGACTTACTGCCAAAGGTCGTGAAAAATATAATAGAGCTACAGGTAGTCATTTAAAAGCACCACAACCAGAAGGTGGCGCTCGTAAAAGATCTTTCTGTGCAAGAATGTCTGGCATGCCAGGACCCATGAAAGACGAGAACGGCAAACCCACAAGAAAAGCAGCGTCACTAAGACGCTGGAAGTGCTAACTTACTTACGGTAACGTTTACCAACCCACCCTTCGGCAGCGAGAGGAAAATCGGGCGCCCATTGTGGTGTAGTTGTCATAATCTTAATGACTTCATCTAATGCAACATCTTGTTTAGCTTCATCAACTAATATTAGGACCTCATCGTGGATACTGTTACACACACTATATCCTTTATCTTCAAGACTGAGCATAGCCATGGCAAGGAAATCCCTAGCGGTTCCTTGGACGGCACTCTGAAATATGGAGCTTCCGATAAGAACGTTCCTCGTCCACTTACGGGTAAATGTATTAAGTCCATGCACTGTAACAGCAAGCTTTTGAGCTCCCCAAGGCGTCATAACATTCTCTAACTGAGGTCGTTGCCAACAAATTAATCTACCGCTCGGTAGACGCATCCACAAAGCCCCCTTGTCGTACTTCATCACCACCTTATTATTAGCCGCAATAGGTGTCGCCGGTGTCTGCACGGCCTCAATCGCCGCGTTCTCGCAAGCGTACCATAGTTCTTTTACTTTTGGATAGGACGCGCGATAATTATCTACGGCGCTCTTGGACTGTACCGGATTAAGTGACACACCCATACCCTTGGCGTACTCAACTAATCCCTTGGCGCCCTGTCCGAACATGCAACCAAGTACGGCGGATTTAGAGACTTGCCTTTGATCTTTAGTTACCTCTTCGTAAGGTACTCGGTACAATGACTGAGAGGCAAATACCTTGTACTCATCTAATCCTTGTCGGAAGAGCTCAACTTTGTCGTTTTGATTGGCGATCCATGACGCCACTCTATTTTCGATCGAGCTAAAATCGACGTCCACGAAGGTCTTAGCCATAGGAGCATGTATTGCACTTCGTACAAGCGAGGACAATTCTCGCATTGTACCAACTCGTTCCCTAAAGACGCTTGGAATCGCGACTGCAATCTCTTCATCGCTAAGTACGGGACGCGCAATATTTTGCAAATTAAGTCCACCGCGAGAAGCCCAACGGCCAGTACTCGCGCCATGATAGACCAATGTATTTCGTATTCTTCCTTCATTTTGTATCTCCAACATTTTAGCGTACTTAGCCACGCTAGTTTGGCTTCCTTCTTGTCTTAATTCTAAAACCCTATTAATAGTAGGGATTTTGTAAACATCTTTCAAGGCCTCAGAAACTGTTTCGGCAGTCAAGTCTTTTAAGTTAGCCCCATGCTCATTTAGCCATTTTAATAATTTGGCTCGTTCTGATGGTTTGCACCCAGTGAGCGCTAGTGTTTCTTGATCAATTTGGGCTTGAGCGTTTTCTACGGCCTTAACCGCATTTTCCAACTCACAAGGATCGACGGGAACACCCCTAATATTAATACGCTGGGTCAACTCCCATATCTTTTGTTCGATTGGATCTAGACCCCTTAGCGTGCGTCCAAGAGCCATTTCTGTTTTAACGTCTTGTTTGCAGTAATCAAACAGCATTTTTAGAAGCTCTGGGTCATTATTAAACTCACCTTTGTGAGGTTTACATAACTTTTGGATAAGTTTCTTGCCAATGGTATCTTTCTTATGTTCTGAATCCATAAATAAAGATGCATCTTCCAAACTTTGGGGAATATTATTTGCGGCGGCGACAGCCATGGTATCGATGCACTGCTCAAGTTTTAGAGTAGGCCATCCGTATTTTGGAACGCAGACACAATTCCAAATGGCGTATTCAAACAAAGCATTCCATGCTGATATCTTGCCACCGTTGTTTACGTGGTCTAATAGTTTGGATAAGAAATGCCCGTAGTGTGGGTTATTAACTTGGTCAGTTACTAACACATCGTTAGGTTCGGTGCCGAACGCAATACACAACACTTCTGTTGAGGGATCGTTGGCGTATACATCCAGCCCTCTATCTTTCAGATCAATCGCTGATCTAGTTTCAAAGTCAATACTATAGATCATTTATCCTTGTCTTCCATGTTCAAATCTTGCAGATTTAGCTTTATTACAAGCATGTTCAATAATTTGAGCATATTGTTCACAATTATGTGTAAAAAAATTATCGTATTCATCCCACCAAAGTCTGTCTTTATAACAATTTAATGCGTATCCACTTCTATCAAAAGAATCATTTATTTTTATTTTTTCATTATTTTTAATTTTTTCTAAAAGTACTTGATAGTAATCTTCTTCTTCATAATCTATATAAAATGCTTCTTTCCAAGTATTATACATTTTAGGTTCTGGAACTCCATCTAATATAATAAGATCAGAACCACATTCGTCTTGAAATTTTATTATTTTTAAAAGTTCTTCTTTAGTTATATCTTTTAAACTAGATTTAACTTCAAACCATTCATAATAATTGCCATAATCTACTTTAAAATCTGGTAAGTATTTTGTACCATCTTTTAATTCAAACCCTTCTGGTTCATATTCCCATTTTAATCCCAAAGTATCAAAAAATACAGCCCATCTAGCCTCAAGACGAGATCTAAAATGATACCCTTTGTATTTAGTTTGTATTATTTTCATTATTGGTCTTTCCAATATTTAGAATCATATTCATCTCGCAATACCGCTGACCATCGATCAACAGCATCATCAGAGTCATAGTGTAATCCCTCGTTGCCATTTTGTCCAATAATATCGATACGAGACTTTTTAGGTTTACCAAAAATGCGTTCAAAATTGGCTTCGAATTTTTCTAAATCTGTGGGTCTTTGTTTATCACCTTTGCCTGCTTCACTTGCCATTTTGTTTCTCCATTTTTTGTATTTTAGCTTTAAGCCAAAGATAATCAGTCATTGCGTCACCTTTACCTTTGTCATACCAATTTAATGCTTGTTTGCTAAATAATTTTCTAACAATCCAAGGTAAACTCATATGGAATTCTAACATACTTAATTCAAGCTTTCCTTCTATCAGATTCATTTTTTGTTTTTTAGTGAGTTTCATTTCCAAAATCCTCTTCTGTTAATATGGGTTGATCTTTTTTAGCATCTTTTAACATCATTTCTAATACTCTAATAATTTCTTCAGGATTATCGCCTATCACTTCATCTCTTTCACTAAAAGCCATTAATTCGCCTGTTTCTCTATAAAAGACTTCATTTAATCCATAATATATTTCTTTTGTTTTAGGGCAAATTCGTTTAATGATCCTATAGTTCCAAGTCATTTTGTATATTCCCTTACCTTTTTAAATACTTCTCGTCTATCACTAAATTTAATCTTACCTTGTATTTCTACAGGATAAAAAAATGCAGTCCAGCCGTGATTAGCATGAAATGTTCCTGTTACTTTTTTACCGTTAATGGTATCAAAATAAATCCAGGGATAATTGGCCGCAAAGGTTACATTTATACCTATCTTTTCAAGTCTGGTTTTAAATGTTGATAATCTATCAGTCATTCCTTATCCTTATCTTTATTCATAGTATGGATATGTTTTTCTTTTGGTATGGTAAAAATTTCAATAGGGATATCTTTTCTTTTAAAAGCATTGTTACGACCTAATTTATATCCAGCTATCCATGCCTGCCACATCTTTTCATCATCATATTTTAATTCACACATACTAGGGCTTTGTAAAAATACTCTTTCATACCACCATGTAAACTCTTCATTTAATTCAGGTTTCATTTCTTTAGGTTGTGGTTTAATGCGGTATTCCCAATGAGTTGCATCCCAAATTGGAGTTTCAACATATTGCCATTCTTCATTTTCATCAGATAACCATTTAGCTTCAATCTTTTTACCTTCAGCCCATGCTTTTATTTCTTTATGCCATTTATGTTGTTTCAT
>Ga0214206_1000122_pt1 | contig 21490 bp, 30 predicted proteins | sample TroBogEpilimnion_26_FD_153044 | JGI IMG/M metagenome (GOLD analysis project Ga0214206, IMG submission 153044) | Freshwater microbial communities from Trout Bog Lake, WI - 07JUL2009 epilimnion | ecosystem: Environmental > Aquatic > Freshwater > Lake > Epilimnion/Euphotic zone | place: Trout Bog...
TAAACTGTAATAAAATATCTTCCTCTATCCTACTCCTAACTGTTACTGGTAAAGGAACAGAAACATATAATAAGTCACTTCAAGAGGAACATAAGAAGTGGATAGAATTCTTCACAAATCCAGATATTGACCCAAAATCAGAGATAAAGAGAATATGCGGATATGAAGATACCAATAAGTCTAAAAGTGCTATGATAGAATGCCTCAATGGTTCAAGCAAGTATCCAGAATACTTTCAGTGGATGTCCGTAGAATTTCCTTTATTATACTCAATTTGGATGAATTTGACAGATGAAGAGAAGAAAAAGACAGGAAATGCCATTGGCAAGGCGTATGAGTCTCGTTTAATACTTAATTTAGAAGTATTTAGGATAGCAACTACTATGAACTTGAAATTAGCACCGGAACATGATGGTTATGGTATATTCTCAGAATTGGAGTGGAATGACAACGAACTTAAGATTAAATTGGATTATATCAAGAAATTCATGCAAGACTATGCAGTTAAACACTTTGGAGTGCCGGTAATCATAAAAGACAAGGAAACTCGTAATGTGGCAACCGTTGATTATATGGAAGAAATGTCCGTTAAATGGACAAACTACAATAAAGAAAAGAACGAATTACAGCCGAGAGTAGATAAAGCCAGACGGAAGATGTTCGTTCAAGCAAATCGTGGAAATCCGGCAATTGAAATGGTATACTACGAATTAAAGTATAAATTGGCTAATTTACAAGAAAGATATAAAGAAGTCATAAACTACCACAAAGCCATTCCTCAATTATAGAAGGCATATATATCATATCTTTGGTTAAAAACTTGTGAATTGACCTTATCTGCTTAAGAAAGCCGTAGCAACCTCTACCAGATGACCAATATCAGCACCACAGGCTTCTGCAATCGACAATACCGAACCGGCTAGAGCAAATCTAGGAGTCGAAGATAATAATACAATAGCTCGTTCAAGTTCAGGAGTTTTACACTTCTGACAGACATGAATGTCAAATTCGTCGTAAAATAAGTCTATTCGTGCTAAAAGACATCGGAACGATATATTTATACTGTTTACAGCATATACATTCATCTTTAGGAATGTAACTGGACTGGCGATATACCGGAGTCGGAATATATCCAATATTATTGATTTCATCTAATACCGGAGGTATGTTTGTGTTATTCATAGTTGTGAGTATACTGATAAAAGAGCGAAAGTCAAGGACTAATTTTATTCCTCGTTCTATCAATCTCCGTTATATTTATAGTCATATGAAACTAACTTTTCTACATCGAATGGTAAATGGCACGGAATATTGCTCAGATTGTCTCAAATCAATTGATATTAACGGCTATCGATTTCTGGTCAATAATAAAATGACTGAATTTATGCTTTGTCGTAAATGCATGGATTTAGCTAGAAAAGAATATAAACTAAAAATAAAATGAGGTTTGGATATTTTACTTGATATTTATAATGTATGAATAAGCAACAACTCAAAGCCAGAAAAGAATATAACCGAATTTGGAAACTGACAAATATCGATAAAGTAAAGGATTGCCGTCTCCGCAATCCATATAAGTTAACGAACGCTCAAAAAAAGAGAAAATCCGCCTATGGCAAAAAATGGCAGCAAAAGAACAAGGACAAAGTTGCGGCAATCCATAAACGTTATGCTGAAGCACATCCAGACCGCATAAAGGCTAGAAACGACGCAACTAAGGCTTATAGAAAAGGCTATTACAAGCGTTATTATCAAGAACGTAAAAATAAATTGAATTAACGATTATTTCAATACTATTTATACTATATATGAAAACAAATTTACTACAAAAATGTATCGTTACTATCGCTGAAGAAGCCTATCAAGATTATGCTCATTATCCATGTCAGTTGAACGAACACTATCTGAATGTAACCATTCGTAATATTTGTTTGCGGCACGATATCGATTTAGATAAAGTAATCAATCTCTTTAAAACGGTAAATACCAAGATGGATATTGCCTATGAACCAATTATTCAACGATATTAATATTCAACTGCTCATAGCCTTTATCATATCAAACTTATGACTACTTATACAGCAACCACAAATCGGGAACTCATCATAAAACTATTAACGGATTACCAAGTAAAACATGGCAATGCATCTGAAACAGAATTGCCTGACTTACACTCCTACCTGATGATTAATCATCCATTAATAAGTTATAATATTCTAATTCAAGAATATATCAATTTCAAAGTAGCACAAGGAGTAACACCAATACAAACCACCGGCAACATAACCAAAAGAAAATACAACAAGAAAAATAAATAAAATATATGAATATGATAAACATTGATGAATATGAAGAAAAGGTAATAACTTATTCCGATAAGAATTATTACAGTATAACCGAAACCGTCCTAACCAAGAAGAAAGGATATAAAGTATTAGATAAGGTATTTGATACCTTTAATTATGCCTTTACCAAGGTTAACTTTGATACTGGATTGGTCGGATATATCGACAAGGATAAGCAGGATTGTCCTATTCATATCAAGCATCCAAACGGTATTGAAGTGAAAGGTGTTAATATCTTCTTTGAAAATGACAATAACTAAGACTATGATTATCAATATACAACCAATTGGGTCTCGATTACTTGTAAAACCAATCGAAGACGATAAACAAGCCAAATCCTCGCTGATAGTTATTCCAGATACAATCGGCAAAGAAACACCGACTAAAGGAACCGTGATTGCTCTTGGAGATGGTAAATTTCCATTTAAAGTGAATGATAAGGTTCTTTACTCTAAATACGGTGGCACTGAACTGAAGGAGAATGATATTGTCTACAAGATTTTAAACCTTGATGATGTTATTGCTCTATTACACGAATAAATATATGAATATAGATATCAATGAAATGTTAATTTGCGGTAAACTTTATATTTTAACAGACTCTAAAGGCAATAATAAAAGTATAATGTCTACCTCGGTAGCCTATAATCCAATATATCCTGATACATTTGTCATTAAATTTGACGTATTATCAGAAACTAAGAAGAAATCAACAAAAAGAAAGAATAAATCGACCAATCGTAAACTTTGATTATACGAGGAATAGTGCTATAGGAGAACTATAGACGGCGTAGCAGTTTTCCGCATATTAAACACCTCTATAATCTTTAAACCATGAATACTGATATAAACGCTCAACCACAATCTTCAAATGTTGAAATGAATATTTCAACAGCTGAAAAGAAGCTCACCGGTAAAGAAAAACGTTTACTTAACCTTCGCCCAATTAAGCCAGGCGAAGTCCGCAATCCAACAGGAAAGAGAGGTTTGTTAATTAAGGATAGAATTACAAAGAAACTAAATGCTAAACGAGCGGATAACGTAGCTGAGAATATCATTCTTCAATCGGAACAAGGTATAATTGAAAGTCAGAAGCTGTTACTTAAACTAACCGGAGACTTGGATGATAAACCACAGGTGAATATTCAAAATAATAGTTTTACAATATCCGATGAAATGATACAAGCAGCACAAGAATTCATAAAGAATAAAGAAAATCCTCCAATTGACGTGTAAGACAATATGTATATACTATTACTAATCATTGGCTTGTTTATAGTATTTGATTATTATATAACCGATACAAGACGAAAGAGATAATATTATGTTAAATAAAATTGAAAGACAGCACTTAATTGGTATAACGTTAACAATGGATAAGCTATTACTCCATCTCAACACACTTATTAATAATGAAGAAATGAACGAGGAACAAGCCGAAGCACATATAGCAGATACCGTTAAAACTTTTAATGATACGGCTAAATTTATCAATGAGCTAGTCCGGCTCAACGAGCCAAATTTAAAGGATGATTATAATAAATTAAAAGAAACCAGATTTAACGAGATAATTGAAGATAAAGTAAATAAATTTAATAAAAAGAAATAATATGAGTAAACAAATATATAACGGATTTGGTAACACTAGTAAAAGTATAAAACGAACGGATAAAATATGTCCTCGGTGTTATAAACATACAGTCAACAAAATCAAACGAACTTGTGATAGTTGCAAAGGAAGATTACTATGGAATGGTGATTCTATTGACAAAACTGTGGATGATATGATTGGTTTCTATATGTGGACTAAATCTGTTTATAATCAATTAGAAGGCTGGTATCCGGAAAGCTACTTTGGAATTAGTTATGATATCAGGAATGTTAAGACTAAACCACCAGGATATAACGTATGAATACCTTAAATTTAATATTAGAAAATAATCTAGAAGGATACTTTAATTCGATAATGGAAATATATCATCCTCTGCCTAAATATCTTACTATCAAAGAAATACATATAATTTTAGGATTATGAGATATTGTCCATATTGCAGAGCAACCGTTGAATATGTGATAAAATTAACTATCTTCGGTGATAGAACTTATAAATATTACAAGTTTAGTTGCGGTCATATTATCGATAAAGATATCATAAATAGTTATGCTTCAAGATAATCCAATAGTTCAAGCTCTAAGCATTCCATCTGGTTATGCTAAGTTCTTCCTTAAGTTGAAGTTACATCCGACTCAGACCAAAGTATTGGATACTTTGTTTGATAAACCTAAGAATAAAGTATGTTTCCAATGTGGAAACGAAGTCGGTAAATCTGCTGTAATAGCAGTAGTATCAATACTTTATGCTATTCATATAAGAAATTGTATGGTAGTTAGCACTTCGGCAACCTTCCGACAGATTACTAAGCAATTGATACCATATTTAAAACAATATAGTTCTCTATATCCAACTTGGCAATTTACTGATAATTCTATTAAAATAAATGGAGAAACACGATATATTGGTTTCTCGACAGACTCTGAAGCCTTCTTTCAAGGTTATCACGAAACTCCGGAAAGACCATTATTAATCATCGTAGACGAAGCCGCCGGAGTTAGTGATAACATCTTTCAAGCCGTAGCTCGTTGCAATCCTACGTATCTTGCTATATTAGGTTCTCCGTTGGGACCGGAAGGCTTCTTCTATAGTGCTTGCACTGAAGTTAATACAATGAAAGCCTTCAAACATTTTAAATTAACCAAATATGAATGCACTAAGGACAAAGGTTGGTGGTTAGATAAATCGGATATTGATAATCTAATCCAAATCTGGGGCCAAGCTCATCCATTAATTCTATCTTCGGTTTATGCTGAATTCTCTACCAATATCGAAGGCGGAATAATTACACTAACCGAAATTGATAAGTGTTTACGAAATCCATCTTTACCAGTTGGTAACGATAAACATGTAGCCATTGATGTAGCCGCTGGTAGAGACTCCAATGTAATTGCAATGCGAATAGGAAATCAAGTATCTATTATCAAGACTTGGAAAGATGCTGATACCATGAACGCAGCCTATACCATAGTAAATGAATTAAATAAGTTAAAAGCATCTCATAATCTAACTGCCGGAGATGTATCATTGGATGCTGATGGATTAGGATTGCCAGTATTACATAGATTAAAAGAATTAGGATGGCCAGTTAACGACTTCCACGGTAATTCAACTTCATCTGATAATATAACTAAAAATAGAATTACTGACTGTTGGATAAATGGATGTAAGAAAATAAGAAATGGAAGTATAACAATACCAGATAATCAAGAATTAAAATTACAATTAACCTCTCGCAAATCGTTTATGGCTCAATCTGGTAAATTACAATTAGAGTCAAAGGAAGATATGAGAGCAAGAGGAATACCTTCACCGGATATAGCAGACGCAATATTGATGGCTATTGACAGTCCTCGTAATAATATATTAACCAGTATTAAAGTGGCAAAAGCACCACCGGCGCAACAATATAGAATATTTTAAAAATAAATCAATTTAAACAACAAATCAATACTATTTATAACTATAACAAATAACAAACTATAAAACTATGAGCCAATCACAAATAAATTTAGAAGAACAAAATAAAATTTTAGCATCTATTGATTTTAATAAAATAATAGACCAAAATATAGTAAAAATTGAAAAGGCTCAAATCGAGTCAATTGCTTCGGATAGAGCAAATAAAGAACCAATTCCAGAGTCAACAATGGAAACGTTTGTTGATAATGACTTAATTGTAGCTACTTCAATCGGCAATGTCAAAATAAGAAAATTAAAAGCACTTGATATTACTATATTTAAACTAACGGATAGTCCGTTTTATAAACTTTATATGGGAGATGTAACGGAAGACGGAACCGAAAAGGAAGTATTCAGTAAGATATTTCCAGACGAAGAAGTATTATTCCAAGTAGTATATCAATTTACTAATGATATTAAAGAAGTATATAAATTAGCGAAACAAGGAAAAGAAAAGTATTACGCAACGGCCATTGAGTCTGTTGGATTTATCTATGAACCAGCCGATGTATTGTTATTGGTCAATTCAATCCTTAATCATATTGGACTGGTGAATAAAGCCAGAGTATCATTTGAAGAGCCGGTTGATGATAAAAAAAAAGTGATATAACAATTAATCAATTATCCACAAGGTCGGAAGGTTTCGGGTGGCTTAATCATTATATTATGTTATTGCACAAAGAATTTGGATATAGTCTTGATTATATCCTTCACGATTTGAATATGGACAGAGGTTGGTTATTATTCTCGTATGCAATGGTTAATGACCCAGTTGCCAAGTTCTCCGGAATTAAAATGAAAAATAGTCCAATCTCATTGGAAATTGATATACTAATGAACGAATTGTATAAAATGAAGTCTAATCAAAATAAATAGAGTATTTAAGTTTATTTATACTATTTATATATTTAACACTATGATTGAATTTAAGAAGCAATGTCCTAAATGCGGTAAAGACCAGATTTATAAGAGTAATGGCAAGTTATTGAGAGCTATAAGAGAAAATTCTAATTGTCGAGAATGTCGGTATAAGTGTTGTAAACATTCCAAAGAAACTCGTGATAAGATAGGACAATATAATAAAGATTTAGTAAGACAAAGTAAAATTATCCAATTGCTTCAACCTAAAGCATTCTGGAGATATAATTCAACAACAAAAACATTAACAAATGTTATAGGTAAAGGAGTAAAGTAATTCTATTTCTGCGAAAATAACTTACCAATTGGAAATAGCCGGGCTGACCAAGGAAATTACCGAGTTAAGAATATTAGATAACCTGTTAAACGGAATTGGTTCTAAGGTAAATAAACTTGGAGGTATTAATAATATCAATAATGCCACGGGCGGTAAAGGTGGAGGTAATGTTATAATTCCTCCGGCTTCTAAGGCAGGACTGGCCGAAGAAGCCGGAACCGCAGGTATATTAGCTGCTACCGGTTTAAATATAAAAGCATCACTAAAAACGGTAGCTTCATTTGATAGAGTAGTCAATGCAAACTCAAAATATATTTCCAGAGTAAAAGAACTGATAAATAAAGGATTTATAACTGGTCCTTTATTTAATCCAGAAACTGGAGCATTCCAATATAGACCAACCGAAAAAGGAAAAAAGGCAAAGCAGGCAGCCGCAACCGCCGCATTAGAAAGAAGTAAACAAACTAAATTAAATAAAACTATCGTAACTAAGGCATCTCCTGAAGTTATAGACGCAGCCAAAACTAAACTTGGAGAATATACTGGTAAAATACCACCGAAATTAAATCAACAACAAGGATTGTTCTCAAGTTTATTTGCTAATTTAAAAACTATGATGGCCGGTAAATCTGGGCATAGTTTATTCTCGAAAGAAGGAATTAAAGAAGTTGGCGCAGAACTAGGACTTGGTAAAGCTTTGGGTCCTCTTGGCAAATTAGGAATAGTAGCTGGTGCAGTAGTAGTATCGATGATGGCGCTTCGTAAAGCGGTTGAATTGCTCGTGGAAGGCGTAAAACACGGAGCAGAAACTTATCAACATGCAGCAAAAACTGCTACTAATGTAGAAAAATACTCAGGAATAGAAGCAGCCTTTAAAGAAATTGGAATGGAAACTCCAGACTTAGGATTACTTCAAGGTCAATTTAATAAGAAGGCCGGAAAATTCGAAGCTCCCGGCTCCGATGTTATTCTTGGTGCCGCCAGAGCCGGACAACTTGGCGACGTTCAACAGCTTCAGAATATGGCAGTCGAATTTAAAGAAGCAATGAAAGACGGTGCTGCCAATGCTCGACAAATGGGAGAAGTTGCTCGTGACAATATGCGAACACAAAGTAAAATTTCAGCAGTTGGAAGAGAATGGAATACGCTCTTATCACAATTAGCAGCCTTCTTATCTCCGCTTATAAATGCCATAGCAACCATAACCAAGGATTTCTTGGCGGTCGGCAATGATATAATGGAAATTATAATGCCACTTTCATCTATATTCTCTTTATTTGTGGATTGTATCATTCCGGTTATTGATTTATTTCGAGAAATGGCAGATACCATAACCGAAGTGATAAATTGGATATATGAGAAACTTCATATTAAACGTGATAACAATCCATCATTTACTAAATTATTAGCCGGAGCATCAGCTAATGCCGGTCAATCTCAATCCAATTCGTGGGAGAAACTTGGATTTAATATGAAAGGTTCTTCCTCTGAACAACATCTTGCTACTGTCAGCAAAAATTCAACTGCCATGGTTGGATTATTAACTAAATTAGTAATTCAAATGTCTCTTGTATCAAGACCCGGAAATCCAATAGTTCTAGTCGGTCTACAAAATTTACCATAAACAATAAAATATGCCAAACACATCAATTAATATATCGTATAACGGAACTTCAAGCTTCGTTCCACAAGCACCAAATCAAAGACAATATGCTTTGGATAGAACTAATCCTAAATACTTGCGACACGCAACACTAACACAAGATTGTATTACACTTCAAGTATATACTTCTTCTGTTATCATTCCATTAACTCAATTATACAGTGTTGCTATTAATGCACAACCAGCATTAAGTTGGCCACCCGTAATTATTTCTACTTCCGGTAGCTCTGTGACAACTCATCCATCGTCTTCTACTTTTATGATATCAGCTAGTTCAGAAACCAATATATCATACCAATGGTTGTCTTCGTCACATTCACAGTCATTGTCAGGTTCCGGATTTTTTCCGTTGACATCCTCGGTTCATCAATATTTAAATCCGACTAGCTCTACACTAACATTAGCTACAAGTTCATTATCTGATAGCGGCTCTTTATATTACTGTTCTGCTACTAACGCATCCGGAACCACTAAATCCTCTATATTTATTTTAAACGTAAAATGATATATTCAAAACATTGTCCTAAATGTGGAACTGATATGTTTTTCGATGGAAGATATGCTAAATCATCTCTGAATAAATCATTAAAAAATCATACTCTTGAACCTAAGAAATTCTGGAGATATAACAAGAAAACGAATACATTTAAAAACGTCTTAGAACAATAATATTATGCCTAATTCACCTGTAAATCCATATCAGACTCCTGACAGTTATTTACCATCACTATGGGACAGAGCCGACGGTGGTCGAACTAATCCACTGGGAACGGCAACGCCGTTTGACGCTAACGGAACAAGTGCGGTAGCTATTAATTATATAGGAACTACTAATAATTTAAATGACGGAGGAACAAATCCTCAAGGATTTCCTTATATCTTTGAAGAAGCCAGTGATAGTCCAACTACTGAATTTGGTGAACAATGCACAATAACACATAAATATTATGTTGATTATTACAGTGGTCAATTGCTTCAGGCTACATATCCTCGTGGTTTACCAATGATTGATGCCGCCGGTAATATTACAAGAGTATTATCAACTACTTTAGTTCCAATTCCTAAATCTGATACTGGAGTTTGTATTTTAACTGTAATATCCGAAGCTCAATCATTTGCTACTCCACCAGACGAATTTACTATTGAAACCGTAGAATTAAATCCGGCACTTGAAAAACATCCACGTTATGCTGCACTTACGTATCAAGATAAATATTTAATAAGAGGACAGACTTTATCAGATAATATAGACGTTCAAGAAACTTATGGCGCACAACTGGCACTATTATCTGGTTCGTTGACTTCTGATTTGACTGATTTGACTAATGAAGCGGCACAAGCTCAAGAATTATTGCTAAAGAGACAGAAAGGCGAAGAGTCCTTTTATTTGAGCGGCTACAAAATTACTTATTCTCGTTATTACTGGGGGCCAGTTCCTTTAAATCCTGGTGGATATATAGAAGACCCATTTGAAACTTCTAATGTGCCGCCAGTATTTGTTACTGACCCAGACGGAAATAATATATTTGCCTATACTTCGGTATGGAATACTAATTTATATCCAAACGTTGAAAATCCAGATACGCCACAAGAAGCACCATATGGCTTATCGTGGCTAAGACAAACTGATAGTTCGGCTCTAGTAAGAACCTGGACTAAAGTAACATCAACGTGGATTGGTGGTCCTTTAGCGCAATGGGACAATGAGTTATACAATCCGGAATTTCAGCCATATCAAACGCAGAGAAATCAAGGTAATAATCTTTAATTTTAAATGCAAACTTCTAATCTAACTCCATTAGCTGTAGTTCCTACTATGCGAGAAGCGTCATCTCTCAAATCACAGAGAGAACCAGACTCTTTACAAAAAGTATGGAAATTTGTTTCGGAGTTAGTTACACGAAGTAATGTAGTAAGTCAAAATATAAATCAAATAAATCGAGATTTAAAATCTATCAATAGCAGAAATGTAACTGGATTTGATTTATTTCCTTTTAAAATATATAGTATTAATTCTAATCTTCGACCACAATCCGATATTGGAACTTATACTGGAAGTGCTAATTGGAGAACGGTTAGAGTCCGAAGCGGTTTAGTATTAACAGAATTAGTATCGACTGGTTCATTTGTAAATGGAACGGATAGAATGGAACAATATTCTTATAATGATAATTATGGTTCTACTCTATCTAATTTGAATTCATATTCTCCTAATTCTAATATTAATTATGATATTCAAATTCCATTAAGCCAATCTCAACATTGGTTCTGGATTGAACAGTCTTCAAGCTTTACGAGTGGAAGTAATTATTACTTAAGACATTCAGCAACTCCAACAACCAGTTCCATATCAAATCCTAATCCTTGGTTATTATTTCCTATTGCTAGTGCTACTTTAATTCCGATTGGATATGTTGATACAAATACTTCTCAAAGCATTAAACAAGCATTTGTCCGGCAGATGTTGACTACTGATGTCATATCCAGCGGCGGCAATGGTATAACTTGGAGAGGATTGTATGATGAAAGTGCATCTTATTCTCCGAATGATGAGGTATTTGTCGACCCAAATTTAGGTCATTATACATTACCATTTCAAGTTGATAGTAGTAGTTTCATTCAACCTCTATGTGGTGGAGATTTTATATGTAAAGTAGCAGTTCCGAGTGCTGCTATTAGCGGTTCTCGTAATACTTTAAATTATTGGTATCCGATATATCCGCCAATTCCAACCTCCAGTGTTATTATGGTCAGCGGTTCTATGGCTAACCAAGTAATTTGGGACCCAGTATCTCCGATGTTCTTATCGGTTGATTGTGATTATTTAGGCAATAATATAAATACATTTAAAAATGGAGTAGTAAGTGGTTCCACGTTTGATTTAGCAAGATTACCATATATTCCATAATGAACGCACCATATCAGACATCTTGCAGTGCTGCTCTTGTCGGAAAGGTTCTTTCTGGTTGCTCTTCTCATCGGCGTCCATCTGACAAAGTCGCAACATATTACAACATTACTTCACCAACACCAGTGCCTCAAAACGGGCAACCAAACGGAGGAGGTGGTTGTGATTGCACAGCACCATTTACTTCAACTGCTTCTGGTTCAATCTGGTCAAGCGATATGAATGGTTCCGCTGAATGGTGGCTCTCACCAAATTCACCAACGGACATGTTAACGAATGTTCAATCATTTGCATCTGGTTCCGTTATTGATTTAGGAACCTGTCATAAATATGGTTGGAAAGGTGTTGCGAGCAATAAGATGTGGCATGGGACTTATGAGTGGTTATCTAATGATTCCTGTGCTCAATCTCGTTCAATGGCTCCTGACCAAACTAAGTATTTGGAGTTATCAGGACATGTCAGCATGAGTTGGAATTTTAATGACTATGACGCAGATGGAAATTTATATTATAGTTTATCGGCTCAAAATATTTTCGGAGATTTCTCAAAAACGATAAATCGTAATACTGGGACATTCACAGTTCAAGATACCGTTGTAGCAACCACTGCCAGTAGCTGGAATGACTTTGCTTTGAATTGGAAGGCCAGTCTGAATTCAGATGTGCATTGCCTCAATGATATAACATTAGGTAGTATAAATTATGCCACGTTCGAAATAAATCCTGGAGATTTATTAAACTTTGCAATTGCTGGTAGTGATTATTTCTTACCAATGTCGAGTAGTTATACACCAACTCCATCAGGTTGGAGTTTCCATTCCAACCAAACTCAAGACGTGTCGGCTTCTACTTATCCTCAATCAGCATCCGTTACGCAAAATGTTAATATTGATATAAGCCGAACCAATACAGATTATAATTTTTCTACGTCTGTATATTTTAAAATTATCGGTCAATATCCTGATACTGTATTCGCCTCTGAGACTGATTTTACCTATAATGGAAATCTTACTCTATCTGTCCCATACACTTCAACAGATTTGGTAAATGATTGTCAAGGCTTATTGGCAGAATGGCCTCTCGGTGACGATACCATAATGCCTTATCAGACGCATAACTTGACACCGTTTATGCCTCTGGTAATTCACCGAGAAGTTCAGCATGAAGTTCCGACTCTGGGATTTGTATTTGATACCATTGATGATTATGTTAATCCGATATTCTTATCCGGCTCTATTATAGGTTATGAACAAATTCCATGGCAAGACCCAAATGCTTATTGGTGGAACTGGATACAAGGTTCCTCATCCATTCAAGCCATTTCATTGGAGTCTCAACATTTCGATGGTTCGATAATTGGAAAACCACTATTATTTGATAGTTCCAGCCATGGTAATTATACCTCATCCATTTCAACTGGTTCTTATACTGGTTCGTCCTTTCAGCCACCTTACACAGCACTTGGAACTGGTTGGTTCGATTATTATTATGTTGATACGCATTTCTGTGTATGTCCTTGCGATTGCGGAACACCGTATGAACAGTTTACTTACGCTGGTGGTGCTTCCTTGGCGGATGCTGAAGTATCAGTTTGTGGTGCAGCCAGTGGACAATTTATAAATCTTCTACCAATTGAGTCAACTCATTTCGTCAACAACATAATGGCGCATAGTATTCCAAGAGGTGCTTCAATAAATTCTGAAATTGGATATCCTGGCCTAACCATGGTTAAATATTGTGAAACACGTCCTCCTCTCAATTCTCATAACTGGTTCAGACCTTGTGGACAAGACCGTGTAGCCATTGATGAACCAACCGCACAATGCTTTATCAATGCACCTTTAACAATGCAGAATGATTTAATTGGTTTAACCGGTGGTTCACAAGTGTTACTATATCAGACAAGCGGCTATGATGGTATCTACACTGGTTGTAGTTCTTCACCGGTTGGCGATGGAACTTATTTACTAACTCTTGGGACTTTAGTTAGTCATTTACCAACGGATTATACACATCTTGGTGGTAGTGCATTTTATGATGGAAGTAGTGCCTTCGGTTTATGTGGATTAATCAGATTTCCAGACGCTTGGAGCTTATGTGGTCGACAGTCATTATCAGCAACTGCCAGTGGTAGTGGAACTTTATTAACATTCTCCAATACACAAACCAATTTAAGAACGAATGATACTTTAGATTTATTTAATTTACGTATGGTTCCAACAGTATCCTCTCAATCGATATCAAGAATTGATGATAATAATTTCTTCATATCTAGTTCTTATTCTGGAAGTATAATGTCAAGTGTTTATGCTATATCTACTGGAGCACCTTCGTATTTCTGGAATGATACAACACCAAAATTAACATTCCGAACGGCTACTTCTTATTTATCTCATAGGAGTTCATCCTATGATAGTCCGTTGGAGCCAACTGCATCCTGTTATCAAGATTGCATTGGAGTATCAAGTTGCTCTCCGAGCACGGTGGTATTCAGTCCAAATGCCGAGTCATTCGGAAATAATGCTAAAAAATATTGGAACGGTTCGCCTGTCGCAATGGATGCAACTGGTAGTGCCGCCGGTTCATTCCAAGCAGACGGAGTTTTCGGAGCCATTCATCAAGAGAACGTGGAATTTGAAATGGCCGGCCCATTTTTCCAAGTGCCAAAAGTTCCATGTCAAGCTCCAAGTGTAGCTCAACAAGATGATGGAACTTGTCAAGTTGATTACACTGATGATAGCGGAGTTAATCATTTTATATTTCCAAAATCTCAGGTTGAAGCAGTGTGTAGTCAGCCAATTGGCAGTCCAGTATTACCTTCAAGTGTAACTATACCAATGACTTACTCTCAGCCATTGCCTGGTATTCCTGGATATTCATTTAACTTAAGCCAAAGTCCGGTGGCCTTTATGACTAATCAGCTTTCGATTAGTTGTAGCTGTCCTCAATACAATTATAAATGTTAATATGTGTAATACTTGTAATCAATCTAAACAATCCTCTTCGATGATGTCTAATTTGGCACATGGAATATTAGGAGTATCTAAGGCAGTCTTGAAAATAGACCAATTGAATAGTATTGGCATATCAAACAGACGAGATATTTGTTCGAAATGTGACAAGAATAATGGCGGAATATGCTCAATATGTCATTGTATAATTTCCTTAAAAACAACAATAAAATCAGAAATGTGTGCCGATACACCGGCAAAGTGGTAATTAACAACAAATAAATATAGTTATTGATGAAATCAATGATATTTATAATAACATAAACAAATAATATGGCAAATAAAATAAACATAAATCAAACACTTCAAAAATTTCTACCGTTTCTACGACCACCGAATGGCGGCGTTGGTGGTAATATATTAGGACCAGTGGCAGATGCTACGGGTCGTGCCGTAGTTAACCAATCAACCGTAAAAGCTAAAGAGCCATATGGTTATAAAATACCACAAATGGTAAAGGACCGAGCCTCCGGCTGGTCGCAAATTCAGAATCTAAGTCATGATTTCTCCTTTGAAAAGGTTCAGTCGGCATTAAGAGCCGCCGAACGTGGAGATATGCAGAGATTGTTTGCTTATTATCGTGATTTCTTTCTTGGCGGAAGTATGCCAGCGTCTGAATTAAGCAAAAGAAAATTAGCAACTATTTCTGAACCTTATAACATTATTCCAATTGATAAAAAAAATCCAGACGATGTTAAAGCGGCTAAAGTAATTAAAGAAGTATTGGATAATTGTCCATCTTTTAATGAAGGCTTGGTTCATATGATGAATGCCATTGTATTTCCTATTGCTGCGCTTGAAAAGATTTATGAACCAATCGATGATAAAAACTTCGGCGATAATAAATTGAAATTGCAATATAAATTAAAAGCTTTATATCCAGTTGATTATAATTTAGTTACTTACCGATTGCCTTATTTACCTCAAGGACCTATCAATACTGGTATGCCAGCCGTAACCAATACTCCTCTTACTCAAGCACTTACGGGACGTGCCGAAGATACTATCTTCAATCCAGACTCTTGGGAGCCGAATTTACGCTTCTGGTCAGTCTTTGAGAATGGTTTAATTAATTATTCCTATGCTTATATGCAGGAACCTGACCCAAATAGACATTTGATTTATCGTAGTAATCTATTGGCCGGAATTGCTCGTGAAAACTTTGGTGGTCTTGGACGTTCTGTATTATGGTGGAGTATTATGGCGGCTCTTGGTGCTGATGTATTCCTTCGTTGCTTGCAGAAATTTGGTCTGCCAATGATTGTCGCCAAGGTTGATATGGAACAGGTTGATACGGTTTCTCAAATCATGGAAGCCTTTGGAAATCTAAATATTCTAAATGCAATGGCCATTAATAAAGATGCTATTCTCGAAATACAGGAAATCAATTATTCCGGTGCTGCTGATGCTCACGATAAATTCCTTCAATTCTGCCACGACCAAATCAGTTTATTAATTTGTGGTCAGACTCTCGGAAGTCACAAATCAACCGGCGGATTAGGAAGCGGTAAAAATTCATTACAATCCGAAATCAGACATGATATAATTAATTATGACCAATCAACATTAAATATTTGTTTAAAACAAGGTTTATTTAAACAAATACTTGATATTAATGATATTAAAGGAAGCGTTCCGAATATTATCTTCGGTGGAGATAGTATGGTAGATATCAAAGATTTATCGGCTACAATTTACAACTTATCACAAGCAGGTATTAAACCTACAGATGATGCTATCGAAGGTTTATCGGAAAAGCTTGGTTTTAGTGTAGAATTTATGAATACCGGAGAGGATTTAACTCCGGAAACTAAAGATAAACTAAAACCATCCGAGGAAATTGAGAAACCAGAAGAAGATAATACTAAATAATGAATTTAGTAGTTAAAATAATAAGCAATTCAGTATCTCCTTCAATACGAGGCATTTTAAATGCTATTGGATTATCAGGAAAACGACAAGTGTTAATGTCGGCTGGCCGAGAATTATATCGACAAACCATGCAGAACTTTGGTGTTGATAGTGAATATAAGGATAAAAAATGGCCAGCACTATCTCCAAAATATGCCAAACGAGTAGGCCATAGTAATTCAACGCTGACCAAGTCAGGAGAATTAAAAAATAGTATAAGATTATCAACTCCGGTTGGAGACATGATTAAAATATATACAAATAATCCATATGCGGCTGCTCAATTCTTTGGTTCGAAAAAGACTAATCTACCGGCAAGAAATGCATTTCCTATCAATAATACGACCAATCCAAGTAACATAAGATTAACAACCAATTCGGATAGAGACATGTTCAAAGTGATTACTCATAGACTGACTCAAGTATCCAATAACTCGTTGCCAATTAATACTGCATGGAAGAGAATGAGTGTTGAGTATGGAAATCCATTTGCCAGCAATTAAATAATATGATAAACAACAACCTCGAAGCCAATTTAAAAGAATATTGTATAACTAGAAGTTCAGATTTATTTGAAAGAGAACTATATTCTTACTTTAGATATCTTGCAGCCTTTATCTGTAAAAGAAAAAAAATAACTAAAGATATTGATATTCTTATTAATGAGATGATTGCCGAAGTCAGCTTTAAACTTCCGGCAACTTATAATAAAGACAAAGGAACAGCCAAATGTCGAGTTTATATTATTATGAATGATTATATCCTAAAACAGTATAAATTTAATTCTCAATCCAAACGAGATTATAAAAAAGTAATTTATATTGAAGATATGGAAAATCAAGATGAAATTCATACACATATTCTTGAGATAGAAGTTGATATATTTCAATATTATAAAGCAACGTTATTAGGAAAAACTGATATATTAGATAAATTAGAGACGAAATTACAGAAAGCCATTTATAAACAAGTAATAAAGTGTCTAACCGAATTACCAGATAATGATAATTACGTTGATATCATCACTAAAAGATGCAAATGTTCCTTCAAAACGGTATATAATTGCTTAGGATTGGTGCGAAATATATTAAGAGAAGATGGTTTATTGCTTAGTTAAGATGTTTCCACGCTTTGTTATTCTTAATTCGTGAAATAACACTTTGGTCTACCTTGTATTTTAATAGTATATCACATTAGATTTAAGAAGTCAATTACAAAATAAATTATATAAAATTGATATATTGATGTATTAGTCATATCAATTGACTTAAACAATAAATTTTAACAATAAATTAACCAGTAGGTTAATAACTGAAAGATAAATCAAGTGGCATATCCTATATCGTTTAATATCGCAACCGGAGTCGGTAAAGCTGGTTCTCTTCCATCTTTGATTGTGTTCGGCACTGACGGTCTTATGACTGGCGTTATTGTCAAGTCTGCTCGTTTTACTCCAATGATTGAGGAAATTAAAGTAGAACAAGGTTCTGGTCTTACTGCTAACGATATTATCTTGAATGATGGCACCGAAGCCGAAATTACCGTTGATGATGACCGTGCAATTACTTGGCCTTTATCTGGTGGAACGTTTACGCTTTACAATCCACAACCGAATGGTTCAGTAACCACTCAATTATTTCAATGTATCAATAACAATTACTCGGTTTCTGCTAAACAGCTTGGCGAAAGAACGATAATTGGTAAAGCATATATTCTTATTGCACCGGTTCAGATGTAATAGGTTAATTAGTTTAATAATATTATTATGGAAGAAATTACTTTAAGAGCTTTAGCGAATAAAGAGATTGATAATAAAGCTCTGGCCGGTAAGGACTTGCCGAAAAGAATTAAAGTATTAAATTGGGGCCGAAATGAGACTACTGATGGTCCAGTATTTCTCAATAAGAAAACATTAAGTGTCTTTGCTGATTATCAAAAAAAGACCGGTAGAGATAAGGATGTAGCATTAGATTTCGACCACTGCACAGTTCCCGGTTCAAAGGAATATGTAGCAGGTCAACCTAAGTCTATAGCGGCTTATGGTAATCCAGAGTTAATTGAAAACGATGGATTATATTTGAATGATTTGGAATGGACGGATATGGGCGAAGAAAACGCAAGAAATTATAAAGATTTAAGTCCAACTGCTATGACTGATAAACAAGGTAGCGTGTTAGGATTACATAGCGTAGCCTTAACACCAAACGGAGCGGTTGATGGATTAAAATTTTATAGTGCAAACGAAACTGATATGATTAAAAAATTAAATGTCGATAGTAAAGTAAAGTCTGAATATAATAAGGATGGAGCTAATGCCGGTCTTGATATTAAAGATTTGGCAATTAACGACAAAGAAGCATTAAAAGAAATTGAAGACTTAGAAGAGCACGAAGAAGATGAAATTGAACATGCTTTAACTTGTAACTGTGCTGAATGTTCTTCTTATTCTGGTGCTGGTGAAGATTGGAATGATAAGGAAGATGCGGCTCATGAAAATAAAGTGAACGAATATAGTGCAGATGACCACAAATCAATCTATGGAGATGTGGAATATGCCGATAAAGAAAATCATAAGTATCCAATTGATACAGAGAAACACGTAAGAGCGGCTTGGTCATACATTAATATGCCAAAGAACGCTGGAAAATACGATAAAAATAAACTTTCGACTATTAAAGGACATATCAAGACCGCAGCTAAAAAGTTCGGTATTGAAATATCTGAAAATAAAGAAACAAAAACAAAAACAATGAATGCAAATACACCGGATGCTTACAAAGCAATTCCACAACAATACAAAAATATGAATGATACAATCATCAAAAAAATGGCTGCAATTGCTGGCATTGAAGGCGAAACAGACGCAGAAAAAGTCTTGTTTGCATTCTTGGCCAAATATGAAGGCTTAGTCTCTGAACACCGTGAACAAATCACTAAGAAATCCAATACCGAAGACGGCGGACTCAAACAGTTCGCAGCTAAATTCGAAGCTCTTGAGAACGAAGTTAAAACTCTCAAAGAAAAGAATATTCCTATGAGTTCCAATATGAGAGTTCTCTCTGTTGACTCCACGAAGAAAATCACCAAAGATGAAGCTATTGCTAAGTTCAACTCAATGTTGAACAACAAATAATATAATCATAAGAAACAAATAACAAATTAAATAAATAAAATATTATGGCAAATATAACTCTATACGATATTACCACACGCAATCATAACGATGCTTTAACTGGACTCGTGGAAGACGTAACAATTTACGCTCCTGAATACAGTCAAATTCCTGTTATTGTTCGTGCTGGCACGACCTACAAAACTCTCTCACGTATTGCTCTTCCAGCCGCTGGCTTCCGTCAGTTGAATGGTGGTATTACTGGCTCTAAATCAGTTTATAAGCAAATCGTTCACGAGATGTTTCCGATTGATACTCAAATCGTTGTCGACGAATTGGCTTACAAGGCCGATGATGGCGTCACTGGCGATGTGCTCTATCAAGAAGGACAAGGCGCACTTCAGTCCGTTATCAATTTGATTGGTAATCAGACGTGGTATGGTGCGGCTAACGACGGTTCCAACGGTTTCGTTGGTTGCCGTGCTCAGTTGCTCTCCAGCCTCCAGAACAATCCGGCGGCTACTCCTATCAGTGCGTCCAATTCCAATAACAGCACGACTGCTTATGGTCTCTGGCTCAATCCTCAAGGTGTTGCCTACAGTGTCGGTAAGCATGGTGAAATCGCATTTCCTCCGTTCCAACGCCAGTTGGTTCCTGCTCCTAACGGAACTGGTAACATCTTCGCTTGGGTCTCTAACATCAGCACCTTTATAGGTTTGAGTGTTAGCTCGGCTGAGTCGGTGTTCGGTATCACTGGTATTACTCAGGCTGCTCCTTTGACCGATAAGCTTGGTGCTCAGTTGCTTGCGACTGTTCCTCTTACTCGTCGTGCTGGATTTGCTTGGTTCATGAACCGCTTGGCTCATTCCAGCTTACAGCAATCACGTTCGGCAATCAATTATCAACCGGCTGGTGCGTTGTCCGGAACTCCTGCATGGTCTCCTCCTCCGTTGGAGATGGAAGGTTATCCAATTATCGTAACTGATAGTTTGACAAATACTGAAAACAATGCTTAATCAATAAAATAAATAGCATATCTGAAATATGGTATGCTATTTATAAACAATAACAATATAACTAATAAAATAAAATTATGGCATCAATAACCTCTAGCAATGCAAACGCTCCTTTCAATAGTTTACTCTTGACGGATGCTTCCTACACTGTAGCTGTTTCGACTGGCTTAACCGCTGGTTCTACTTCATACACTCCATCAGTGAATTTCAATACGGCCAAACCTTATCCGACCACGGCTAAAGTTATCGCTCAGTTGTCAAACACTGCTTTAACAGGAACCTCTGGTTCTTTAATTACTTATGCTGGTCTCCAAGACTCGGCTGATAACTCTAGCTTCGCTGCTATTCCTTGCTTCACAAGTTCAATCTTGAATGCGACGGATGTGGCTGGTTCTGTTGCGGCTGGAACGGCTCAAGTGTTGCTTCCTCCTTCTGTTCGTCAGTATGTCCGTGCCAGTGTGACGGTTCCTACAGGCGGAGCAGTTGTGACAAGTGGTATCACTGGTTCATTCGGTCTTACCATCTTGATGTAATAATCAATAAAATATAATCCGAAAGGAGTGAGTGTTTATAACAAATAATTCACTCACTCCTTTTTTCTTTATAAAACTAAAATAAAAAATATGAACACCTTAAATTTTTCCTCAAATTACAATGCTCGAATTGATAACCTCAATCTCGGTGGTAGTGCCACATCCGCCATTCAAATTTCTAGTTCTAATGGATTGGCCGACTCAACCACGGTAACAAGTTCT
>Ga0214206_1000123_pt1 | contig 21330 bp, 39 predicted proteins | sample TroBogEpilimnion_26_FD_153044 | JGI IMG/M metagenome (GOLD analysis project Ga0214206, IMG submission 153044) | Freshwater microbial communities from Trout Bog Lake, WI - 07JUL2009 epilimnion | ecosystem: Environmental > Aquatic > Freshwater > Lake > Epilimnion/Euphotic zone | place: Trout Bog...
CTTTTTTGTATGAATCACGCTCATCAACTACGGTCAAACCGGATAAGGCCATGCGCTCTTTCATGTCTTTATCCATAAATCCTTGCGTGCCATCGGACAGTTTGACCAACTTGGCAGGCTCGCGCACGGTGTAGAAATACTCGGCAATGCGAATATCCTCTTTGGTAATCCATTCGGATTGGCTGTCGCCTGTGCCGCGCTGGGTAAAGCTGCTGCCATTGTCGCAGTCAGGGTACAACTCGCGGAATTTGGCCTTGCTCATCATGGTGGTGATAAGGCAACGGTCAGCATCCGACCCGTCTACGGCTTCAGAATTCGGGTCAAAGTAGACGGTGAACGGGTTTTGGATAGCTTCAATAAATATTTCTTGGTCAAAGCTGTCCTGCTTTACATAGTCGGTTGTAACGCGCCAAAAGCCCCAGCCCATACGCACGGCGTGGTCAAAAGCGGTGTCGTAAGCGTTGTCGGCGTTGGAGTTAATCTCGATATGGCGGCAGATGCCCTCAATGATTTGGGCGGTTTTAACGTCAGCTTGGGTGTTTGTTGGGTGAACCTTAATGCGTGGGCGTTGCTGGCGCTGCTGATTGGTCACCTGGCGGCAGTATCCATCCAACTTGTTGATTGTCAAAACAGGGCGCGATTCAAGATTACGGGAGTTTTGTAGGTCAACCGGCCATTGGTCGCCGCCCGAGACGAATTTAAGGTCTTCCAATGCCTCTTGGCGGTTCATTGTGTCCGCGTCGTTGCAAAGTTTTAGGAAATCCTTTGCTTCATCAATGATTGATTCGTCCATTTAGCCCATCCAATTCTGTGGTTGAACGTAAGTTGGCTTTGACACTCGTTTGCGCGGCTCGTTTACCACCAGCCCAAGCATACGGAAAGCATCCGCACCGTGCGAAAACTGGTCATGCAGCGGGTTTTTGCTGAACGCTTTAGTGTCGGGGTCAACCTCGTAGCGGTAATGCCGCAAACATTGTAACCCATCGTAACAGTTTTCCCTGTCAAACCAGCAATTACGAAATAAGGTACGCGAGGCGTTAATACTGTCCACAATCGGCGTGCGTGGAATGATTTTGGTCTTATATCCTGCGCCTCTGACGATTTGGTCAATGCTCCGACCGGCGGCGGCCAACGTTTTGTTCTCAGCGTCGTGAGGCAACCACAGCGTATCGTAGACGTAGCCGTAGGTCTGCATCTTGGCCAAGTAGTCGGATATGGTCTTTTGGTTGTCCTCATGGTAGCGGATTAGCCTGGTCTCCATCCCAATGAACTGGACAAACCATATTGCAGTCGCATCCGACCATCCAAGGTCAAACACAGCGTGAACCGGCTTCATGGGGTCATATCCAACCTTGGTGATGCGGCCTTCTAACTCGGCCATTTGCATTTCACGGGCAAAGATAGCCCCGTCAACAGTTTGGCGGCAGATTCCTTCCCATACGGTGTTATATGCCTCAATGTCGCGCATCTTGAGCGCGTCTTTCTCTAGCATCAACGTTTCAGGGAACCAGGGGTTGTCCGACCAGTTGATTTTTTGGACGACGGAGTTCTCGGGTGGATGCAGCACAAACCGCTGATAGGTCTCGTCGGTTTCCAACTCAGGGTTAAACGTGACCCATATCTCGCTGCCTTCCTTGCGGATGGTCGGAATCAAGATGTTCCACGACAGGCGGCTGGTAGTCTGCGCTTCTTCTACCCAGCAAATATCCACGCCTTCGTAGGATTTGACATTGGCAACGTTGTTTTTGAGGCCAACAAAGGCGAACTCAGTCCCGTTCTTACCCCGAATGCTTGCCTGGGTGATTTCGTAAAAGCCTTCTAGCCCCAAGTCAATGATTTGGTCGCACAGCAGCTTGTGGACGGAATCCTTGATGGAGGTTTGAAACTCACGGGCGCAAAGGATACGCAAGCTGCGTTGTGCGCCCTTTATGAGCAATGCTCGAGCAACGCCCCAAGACTTAGCCCCGCCACGTCCACCGTACAAGATTCGGTAACGGCTTTTCTCAGGCTGGAACAGGCACTCCAGCTTGACCGGAAACTGTGCCTTGGCTACTGCGTCTTTAACTTGGCTTGACAAAGCTGACTTCAATGCCGGTTAGTAAAGGTGCGCCATCTGCGCCTGTAATCTCTTGTTTGACACTCTCGCGGTACTTCTTAGGGAATCGTGCGGCCATCGAGCGTGACCAAATTGAGGCGTTAATCTTGTCCGATTCCTTGTTCTCAATCATGTGCGCTTGGGCAATGTCTTCCCACCATTGAAGTTCATATTCCTTTGCCAACTCCAAGGCGTGTAAAAAATCGGGATGTTCATCCCTCCAGTTATATAGAGTCTTAGTGCCTACGCCCAAAATAGCAGCAATCGCCTCAGTAGACTTACCAATCTTGCCAAGTTCTATTACTTGGTCAAGGTAGGCGGGGTCGTAGAGGCTAGGGCGACCAACGGGGCGTTTTTCTTCGGTCACTTTTTCTTCTTCTCTGCTTCGCGCTTTACGGCGTAACCAATCGCAACCGCTTGTTTAGGCGGTTTGCCAGCCTTGATTTCGGCTTTGATGTTCTCACTCAGCGCTTTGGGTGTCGGCGATTTCTTTAGGGGCATTTTGCTTCTCCAGTTCGGTTAGCATCCATTGGCATTGTTGCAGCGCACCATTTACTTGGTGAATCTGCGCTTCCAGTTCACGGCCTTTAGCCATGAGGTCTTGAATTCTGAGAGTGATTAGGTCTTTCATTAGCAGTTCCAGTTCTTGAGTGATGCTTTAGCGCGTTCGGCTGGGCCTTTGGCATTCTTTACCACGCCTTCCATTCGCGCACAAAATGATGCCTTGCGGCCTTCGTCCTTCTTTGTCTTAGGATTCGGCGCAGGCGGCTTTAGGTTTGAGCCGTTCTTGGCGTTGTATTCAGCGCGGCCCTTGGCGGTCATGCCAGCGCCTTTGTCCGTCGGGTTGTAGGTCTTGCCCTTACCCGTCGTTTTATGCTCAATGGGCTTGTCGTGCTTCATTTTTTGGCCGTTTTAGCTGATTGCTTGAATGCCTCGGCGGTAGGCGCGCCCTTAGAGCCAGGTTTACGCATCTTTTCTACGGGTTTACCCTCGGCTTTTTCCTGCTTGATGCGTTCCTGCTTGGCGTGAATGTTGGCGTAAAGTCCTGCTTTCATACTTCCTCCACGAAACAAATGTCTTGCCAACTCATGCGGAGATGGCGCTGGTCGTCTATGGTAATGGTATCAAATTTAAGGTATTCGTCTTTGTAATCTTTTGCAAGATGCCCAAAGTGAACTTTATCGCCGACCTTTAAGCCTTCGGCGGCGGCTTCGTCACCTACGGCTGTAACATAGCCAACCGTATCTGCTTCTTGCATCATGCTTAAATCAAGCGTAGATTTAATGCGCTGCTCGGGCTTGACGATGATTTTGTCTTTAAGCGGCTTGAACATCGTTATCCTTTCGGAGTTTGAGTGTTATTTTTGGCTTGCGCTTAACTACAGGGCCATCTTCCCAAAACTCGCCGCACCACTCACTTTCGTGCTTGGTTACGAATTGCGGATAACGCCGACATTGACCGATGCGGTCGATATTAGCGAAGTAAATGCATAACTTACAATTGCTCTCAGCCATATAGCCCTTTCTATGTGGTCAGGGAAACCGAGAAGTTACCGCTTCTCGGAGACCCGCTTACTTGTCTTGTGCGTGTTCCATGCGCTCGTGGCTGTAGCACTCATGTTCTTTGCTACCGCCTTTGAACTCACCGGCAAAACCGTCCATCTTGCCCACGTCGTGACGGGTGGGGCTGTCTTTCACACCCATAGCGACACCGCCAACAATCTTAGCGCGACGCTCACCAGTCGTATCGGAGGCCAAAACGCCTTTGGGCATGGTCTCGCCGGACATACCGCTGCGGTAGGTCTCTTTGTCCACTTTGCTTGTGCCGACGTTTTTCATACCAGTCTTATCCGACGCCATCACTTTAGCGGGGATTTTTTCCATTTTTGGATAGCCCATCATTTAGTCCTTGCAAGGTTGATGTAAAATGCTGTCACCATTCTAACAGGATTTTCCTATGGCAACAAACTTCAAAATCACCGCCGAGAAAGCAAAACACTCTACGCCCTCGAACTATGTGATTGAGCGTGAGTATAAAGCAGAACGCCGCAAAGTCATGGAATTGGAAAAAGAACTCAAAGCCCATGAGCGTACGGACGCGGCCCATGCCCATCCTATGCACGCAAGCCATCAGGCACAAGCCCCGCTTCCGTCAATGCGGAAATAGTCCTTTCGTGGGCGGCTTGCCACATGGCTTGTCGCTCACTTTTAGACAAGGTCGCGCCCTGGTCTAAGTTCCAATGACACCGAAAGCACAAGCTGGCGATTAAATCGTCCGAGGCTTTTATCCCCCGGCCCTTACCGCCGCCCCAGTTTGTGTGCGCGGCCACCACAGTCCCGTCGTCAATCCCGCAATGTTGGCATGGCAGGCTTCGCGCCGCTTTTAGCAGGCTTTTGCTTCGCACATACAACTGTTTCGAGCGTCCCAAACCGGTGTTCATTGGCACATTCATATCGTCTTTTCCTTGTGTTGTCTTCTCGTACTACTGTTTGCTTTACAAATGTCCACGACCCGCATACAGGGCATTTCATACGTCGATTCCCTTATTAGTTGCCCAGGCAATTAAAAATTCTATGAACTCGCTTGAGTCCTCTACCGTGAATTTGTGAGACTGTAGACCAAGCTGCACAATCCGTTCACCATCCAGGCTTGGCGCGACCTTGCCAATCTTGCGGCCAGTTTCATGCGCCCATTGGTCTATCAGCAGGCGTTTCCAATCGTCGGCTGTCCATGTTGACCCCGCAGTCGCCATTTGCTTGGCAATTTTCTCAATGATGGAGTGAAACATATCGTTTTGTTCGGTGCTACGCCTGCTTTGCTTTATTTCCAAACGCATTTTTTTGCCAAGCGCAAGCGATTCCTTGACCTTGGGCCATAAATCTTTCATAACCGTCGTGGCTTGAGTTGGGCTATACAGATGAACTATCACTCATCATCCTTATCAGGTTTTGCGCGGCTTCCACCGAGTCAACCAAGGCAACCGTCCCACCTTGCCAGCCCATCAGAAACGCGCTTTGCTTTTGGTTTAGCCCCTTTTTGCCGTAGGCGCTGGTTGGGTCTTTGACTTCAACTAGGGCCGTTTTCCCCGCATAGCCTACCAAGAGGTCTACCGGCAGCTTTAGAACGAATACAGAGGCTCCTGATGCCCTTAATGCGGCCACTATTTCGGCCTGATTCCCGTCAACTCTAGCGGCATGGCGCACTTAAGATTCTCCAAGCTGTTGCTGCACACAAGGGAACTTGTCCATTTCCAATGGCTTTAAGTCTGTCCACCCTAGCGGCCACCCCATCAGCCATTCGTACAGGTTCGGGTTGATTGAATGAGGTATCCAGGTTCCATTCTCTTTTGCTATGCGCCTTCCATTTGCTCCGCCTGCATTGCCGCCGCCTTCTGAGGCTTTGGGAGTTGGCCACAATCCAGATTCTGTCTCTTTGATGGTTTGCTCCAACGTCCGCTGCTCCCAACACTCCCCATCTCGCATCAAACCCCATTGAGGCCAAGTCTCCGAGAACGGTTCCAAGTCCCCTAGAAGTGAGCATTGGGCTGTTCTCCACGAACACGAATCGGGGTCGTACTTCGCAAATGATGCGTGCCATTTCTCCCCACATTCCTGAACGCTCTGCATCAATCCCTGCACCTTTTCCTGCTGCGCTGATGTCTTGGCATGGAAAACCTCCCGATACAACGTCAACAATTCCTCGCCACGGATGTCCATCAAAGGTTTGTACGTCATCCCATATCGGGAAAGGCGGGAGAAGCCCGTCATTTTGTCGGGCGCACAATACGCTTGCTGGGTAAGGTTCCCATTCAACGGCACAGACTGTTCGCCATCCAAGGAGGTGTCCCCCAAGTATTCCTCCACCAGCGCCTGCGAAAAGAGCCAACTCATTTAACTGCTCCATTTTTCATTTCTTTCAAAACATGGGCTTTGATGCCCTTGAACAAGTCGTCTTCATCCATGCGCTTGACTTCAGCCCATGCCCATTCTTTCCACTCGGGTAATCGGCAAAGGCGCACATATTCCGCAAAAGTTGCTTCACGGATTTTTTCAATGTCAAACACGGCGGCCGCGCAATTCGTTCAAGCGTTCTCGAATGTGGCTAGGCATAGGGGCGGTTTTTTTGTCATCCTCATAAATCTTCTTCAATGCGGATTCAACTTTGACCGGCTCAGGAATTTCAGCCCCATCCCAGCGTTGTTGATTAAGGTAGACAAGAGGCGCAGGAATGAATGCACCGTCTGACTTGAGCCATTGCTCGGTAGTCTTCATCCACTCAATGTGTTTGATGATTTGGTCGGCTTGGGTCTCACAGTAAAACTTGACCCATTTTTTTTGACATTCAGACTTTGCGCCTTTGCGGGGAGTCCTTGGGTAAGAACTCCAAAACTTATCAAATCCTGATTCAAACATCTAGAACTTCCTTATTTGCTTTTTGGTGAATGTTGGAGCAAAGCACAGCCTTACCGTGGTCAAAACCAAAGTTCGCTCTGTGCCGTGACTTGCTTTTCGGAGCCATGTCATCGCATCGCACTGGACAGACTATTTCAACCACCGCGCTCTATCCTTAGCCCACGCTCCCTGCCTTGGCTTGCTCGTGCAGCAGGGTATCTCAGACGCAACCACCGACGTACCGCATTGCGTTGTCCAAAAGCAAAAACCCCGCAAGATGCTCTGTGGTCTTGGCTCTTGGCGAGAGCAACAGCGAAGCGATTGAAGCAACTCAAAAGTCTCGCTTGCCGTACGACAAGACCACACAGTACCCTGCGGGGTTCATTGGTTGCTTCATCGCCCAGATGCCACTCTAGACGGTTTGGATTATACATCAACTTTAAACCACTCAGGCCGCATAGCTTTAAGCTGCCACAACCTAGCTTGCGGAATGTGTATCCATTGCGATACAGCAGACCGGCTCACGCCCAGAATTCTAGCCAAGGCGCTTGCCGAGCCAGCCCGCTTGATTGCTTCTCTTTTGTCCATCCGCGAATTGTAAGCTAGCTTAACAACTTTGTGGCATTAGGGTTTGCCCTATAGCATTTCGCAACTTTAGTGCATGAAATAGTGTTTAGAACGCTTAACATACGCCTATCGCAACAACGCGATGTTTTGACCAAAGAAAGGTTTTTATGTCTAAAGAAACGTGGGATTCCATCATCACAACGGTGGCAATTGCCATCATCCTCTACACCATCGGTTACTTTGTCGGAGGCGGCGTATGACTGTATACGACACCACCCGCCTAGTCGAATGGGATTTGAAAGACGATGGCGAATATGCCAATCTAGAAGTCACCTACGAATGGGACACCGAACTGGATACCTTGGTTGTCTACTCTGTGCGCTACGGTGGCCTGGAATGGATTGACTATCTGAACGATTCCACCCGCGAATACTTGACCAACTACATCAACGAAAGACTTGAGCCATGAACGCCGACGAACTTATCAAAGCTGCCGAGACGCACTCCATGAAATACAACGCTGACCAAGCTGACCGGCTGGCGTACGAAGTCGGAGCGTTGCGGGCCTACATCCGCGACGTTTGCGACATTTTGGAAAACACGCAAGCCGAAGTGAAACAACTGCAAGCCGAATTGATGTGGGAGCGCAAACATGGTCACTAGCAACAACCATGAAGAAATCATTGCGGAATGCAATTCTAAATGTGACCCAAAAGGTTTTTTAGAACTGTACGTCTGGTATTTGTGTCAACAACTGGAGCATAAAGATGAACGAATCGAATGGCTTAAAGAACAACTCAAAAGAGTGTGAAGACTATGAATGCCCTGAGTGCGGGCGTGACTGTGGTGAATTAAGTCGCCACGCTTTTGATGATGTGACTGTGCTTTGGTACTTCACTTGTGAACATTGTGGAATAGATTTTGGAGGTGATTTATGAAGAATATTGCATCAGCGTTAGTACGCGCCCAGCGCGGATTTGCACCGGCCTTAAAAACGTCTACAAATCCACACTTTCGCAGCAAATACGTTGACCTTGCTGGTTGCATTGAAGCGGTTGTAGATGCCTTAAATGCCGCAGGAATAGCCCTTGTGCAGCGAACATCTGAGGACAGCACCGGCGTGACTGTGGAAACGGTGTTTGTCCACGAATCAGGCGAGACTTTGGAGTGCGGCAAGCTGCACGTTCCCGCGGCCAAACAAGACCCGCAAGGATATGGCTCGGCATTGACATACGCCAGGCGCTACAGCTTGATGGCGGCTTGTGGGATAGCACCGGAAGATGATGATGGCAATGCAGCATCCAAGACCCCAACGCCAAAGGTGTCGGCCACCAAGACTGATTTGGTTTCATCACACCGCATGGCAATCATTGCGGATGTGGCAGCGGCAATCAATGAGCGCATGAGCGCCAATGACGTAATCGGTGCGGTTGAGGAATATTCGGGCCTCACCGATGTAGAAGAAAAAACCGCTTTGTGGGGAATGCTTGACAGCAAGACCCGTAGCGCAATTAAGAAACAAGCAGAAACTTTGAAAGGTTAATCATGGCAGTTGTATACGACATCACGGTAATGGATGGCACTTACCAAAACAACAAGGGCGAGACTAAGAAGTCCTACAGCCGCATCGGTGTGGTTCTTGAGACCAAGGCAGGCTTGATGATGAAGCTGCGCTCTATGCCCATCATTGAGGGCGGCTGGAATGGTATGGCATACCTTAACACGCCACGTCCTAAAGATGGGTTTCCCAAAGATGATGGATTCCCCAAAGACGAATTTGACGACAAAATTCCATTTTGATTAACGGGGGAAAGCGGATGCTGGGAAGCGTGATGCACATCAATGAGCCGCCAAGCGCGCCAGACGCAGCGAGTACCCCACCTTTTAGGAGAAATATATGGCTACATATCAAATGCTTGAGTTGGACATTATTCGTTGGGCAGAAGCCCGTCAAATCATTCCCAATGCCGAGTCTCATACCCAGTTGCTAAAAGCAGTAAGCGAGATGGGTGAATTGGCAGATGCAACCATCAAAAATGACATGGCCGAAATTGAAGATGGCGTTGGCGATGTGATGGTGTGTTTGATTATTTACTGCGCTTTGCAAGACATTAACCTGGTCAATTGCATGGCCGCTGCTTACGAAACCATAAAAAACCGCAAAGGTATTTTGTTGCCTAACGGTGTATTTGTGAAAGATGCAACATGACACAAACCGAATGGGTACTCAAAAGATTGCGTTTTGGCTTACCACTCACGCCGATTGATGCGCTTAACGGGTGTGGGTGCTTTCGCCTGGCGGCCATTGTTTTTGACCTTAAAAAAGTCGGCTGGAACATTGAGACCATTATTGTCAAAAAAGACAAAAAACGATACGCCAGCTATGTCATGCAAACACCGGAGAGGCTATGAAATACGTTGCTGATTTTTTTGCGTTAATTGGGCTGGTTTCCACAATTATTGTGGTCGGGTTTACGATTGGATACAAGTCTTGTGAACCATCGTGCCACAGCATGAAAGCACTTTTTACGGAGAAATGCAAATGAACGACGACGATACCGACGCTGGTGGTGATTTCTTTGTTGACTTCATTAAGACAGCCATTGCCATCTTTTTCTTTGTTTTATTTGTTGCAGTAATTGGCAGCGTTGTATGGAGGTTAGTAGCATGATTCAAACTATTTTTATTCCAATTTTGTTTGTGTGTATGAATGGCAATTGCGAATTCATGCAGGCTATGCGGTACTACACACGCGAAACAGAATGCCGCGCCACACTAGATGAACAGAAAGAAAACCTACGCAAGATGGCTCTCAAAGGTGGTCAGATGGTTACCCAGATTGAGGGCACTTGCATAACTTTGAAGAATGGAATGTTATGACACTTAAAGAATTGGATGATTTGCTTATGGAAATTGACAGCGTGTTATTTCCAATTTGCGTGTGGTGCGTGGCAATTTGTTTTGTGTTGAGGTTTCTATGAAAACAGCAGAAGATGAAGCGTTTGAAAACATTGAGCGCAGACAAGGCGGCTTCCATGCCAAGCGGGAAATGGCCGTAAATAAACAACGCACATGGACAAAAAAAGATTTGGCGCTAGATAGCTTGACCCGCGTTTGCGATATTCAGCAGCGGCTAATCAATCAGTTGATTGCGGTTGAACAAAGTTCTTATGCCCGAGGATATGAGGACGGGATGGCTGCTCAAGTAGAGATTGACATATCACTTAACGAAATGGTGCAACATGAAAATCACAGCGACATTTAACGATGAAGAAGAAGCTATCAAAGCAATCCACTCAGGATATGCTTGGCAAACGCTGCATGAAATCAATGAAATACTAAGGCAGAATAGAAAACACGACTTACCTTTTGAGCAAGTCGTGTCCCAGATTCAAGCGTCCGTAAATGACGCTTTAGCGATGATTTACCCTGATTAGGCTTCTTCGCACTCTTCTTCTTCGTACTCTTCCTCGTCGTCGCCCCAATCGGCTTCGTCGTCTTCAACCAAGAGCCATTCGCCGGTTTCTTCATTGAGCCAATACCAAGCCTTGTGCTCTTCGTCGTACCAACAGTAGCAATCTGCGTCTTCGTCGTACTCGTACTCTTCGCCATCTTCAAAGCAATCAGCCAACAAATCAAAATCGTCCTCAAGCATTACTTGTTCGGAACTGTTAACCAGAAATGTAAAGTGAAACATAAAAACTCCTATACGTTGATAATTTGACCCCGAAATTCGACCTGATTTTCGCTCCACTTGTGAACTAACTCAGGCCATAAAATCCTACCACCCTTGAATGTCAAGACAGCAAAGCCTGACCTGTGGTTTAATGGGTTGCCTTCTCCATAGTCAAATTGTGGGCCGTATGGCTCCGCTAGGGTTCCGGTGTCTACACCATATCGATTACCGGTGTAATCAGCAAATGGCGTGACTTTTAGGCTATGCAAATGGCCGGTCACAATAGACACACCAGCATTAACGGTGTTGTTGTGCGCTGCATGAACGCCGTTTTTATACCGGTGCTTGATAATGCAGTCTTTGGTAGGCCAAACAGACCATGCAAATTCCCAAGCTGGTAGATGGTCTTCTAACTTAAATCCGTGAACTTCTTTGTATTGTGGAGCCTGCACCGCCAGCTTGTTGGCAAAGCGCGTGTCGTGGTTGCCCCATGTAAACAGTAGCTTGACATTGTGTCGGGCGGCTTTGGCGGTTTCCTCAATCTCGCCTAGATGCGCTTGAACTGCTTTGAGTTCTTCTATTACCGATGGCGTACGCGACCAACCAAGCGGTGGATGACGGCTGATTGATGCCCCATCAAATGCGTCGCCATTGCTGATGATGGCGTGTGGCTTGAGTTCTTTGATAGCCCACAGCAAACCACGATATGCGGTGGTGTATTCACCAGGCCAAAAGTGTGCGTCGGAAAAAACAATTATGGTCTGGTCAAGAATGCCTAGGTCTACACGATTCAGAGATGTTTGGATAGGCTGCATATAGGCGTAAGGTCTAGCAGCTTCATGGAAACTAATAAGCGGTTGATTTGTTAGCGCTTCTATTCGCCGCCTGCGCCGATGAACAGCGCGTTTGTCCATTTCCAAGAATTCAGCTACTTTTTCGGCTGAACCAAATTGATTCCATGCGCTTATAAATTCGCTATGAGAAACCTTAGCTTGCATAATGACTCCGCAAAGTTGCGCGAGACTAGCACAATGTTATTACGCAAGCATTGATTCTGCTGCGGTCTGCACTTGGTCAACACGGGCCAGCCAGCCTTTGAGGAATTTTTGCTGGGATGGATTGGTGGTCGCAAGACCTTGATAAAACCGCTGTTTTTGGTCGGCAAAACTATCTAATAACCGTTGCTTGTTGGTCACGGCAACTTTACCCAATGTGCCGCTGCCGATAACACCATCATCCACAGCGCCTACACAGCGCTGAAGAAACTTGGCGGCTCGAGCAACACCGGCGTTTACAGCAAAGTCAAACACGGCGTAGTCAATGCCTTTAGGTAGGTCGTCACCTTTGACCTTGTCCCAATACATTTGTCGATAAAATGGCTTGACTGTGTCTTTTGTCAGGGCTTTCATTTCCCCTGGCTCAATCGGTCGGCCAAGATATGCGCCCCATGCGCCTGCGGTAACGCCTAAATTTGTTTCGCCGCCTGCATCATCTTTGTCCCAAACGTAGCCACCTTCTGACTGCATTACTTTGTCAAATGATGCGTCAAAGTTGTCTTTCATTTGGATGCGACCCCGTTGATTTTTTCAGCGGTACGCATACCACCAAGGCCAAGCATTCCCAAGAGCAAAGGCATCATCGTGCCCATGTCCATTTGCGGAAACTTGACGGGATGGCCGTAAATTGCGCTGCCCCATTCGGCAAGAGGGCCAACCACAAACTGGATGGCAAAGCCTGCACCGCAAACCCATCCAATGCCTGGCCGCCAGCCTGATACAAACACCGACGGGTTAGCAGCCTCTGCCTTGTTGATGTCCAACTGTCCAGCAATGATTGACAATTCGCCCGACTGCTGAAGTTTGAACAATTCTAGTTTTGCGGCCGCAGCTTGGGCAGGGTCAGGCCACAGCCTGTCCATTACTTTGCCACCAATGTCAAGCAATGCGGATACGGGGTCAAGCGCCATTTTCGTCTTTCTCAATGTGAGAGCCTACCTTTAGGCCCGAAAGCCAACCAATCAATCCACCGATGATGGTTTGAAAAGCTGGAGTGATGATTTCAAAGATGGCCTTGTTGTCTACTTCTTTGACAAACAAGCCGTGAATAAGGGCAAGGATAAGTGACAACACCACAAAACAAAGGGTCGCCGTTACCATATAAGTTACTATCGTTACCAACCGGTCTTTGTCGCTCATTTTGCCCTTTCGTACAATTTTTCTATCTTTGTGCGGATTTTTACGCTGTCAGCCGTGCCTAAGATTTGCGCCAGATTGCTGTAAATGAGTCCAAGACTTTCTTTAGTGCAGTACGGGCCTGATTCATCAAGCCAATCAAGTATTCTTTCATGTCGTTCCTTTGGGTTTGTTGTGGAAGCAATGTTTACAAAATCGGATACGCTGCACTCATGCCGAACGGTTGCCGCTGCCATCAACGACAGCAAAAACAAAACGACAAACCATTTCATTTAACATGAGTCAACAAAGAATAGGTAATGCTTCCCATGCCTGCAAGCATACCGCCTGCAAACCAAATGATTACCTTTTCCAAGCGGTCAAGGCGCAATTGAATTTGAGCGTAACGCTCCGCGCAAACGGCTTCATGGCTGTTGAGTTTTGCGAGTGTTTCGTCCATGTTAGGCTTTCTGAATAAACGCCAGGGCGTAATAGGTTGGTAAATTTGTACCGACGCTTGAAGTCACCGAACTGGTGAATCCACCGGTGTTGCCGACTGAGTAGGTGTTACCCGCACCAACAACAAAGGAATCTTTGAGGTTAGGCGTGCCGTTTGTACCGTCGCAGAGATAGTAACCCGATGGGATTGACCCAATAGACCCCGACCACATGATGATTCCACCCGATGGTACGGCGCTGACCGATGGGCTTGTTCCGATGATTCCATAAAGGTTATCGTAGGTTTGGATTGTGACATTGGCGCTAGTGGTAAGAACAAACTTGTAATTTGTGCCCGAGGTGAGCCATATCTCTTGTGGAGGCCGACCATCCGTTCCAAGCTGGATAGGGTTGGTGTTTGCAGTCGTGCCGGCCGATGTGGTGTAGGTTGTCGCAGGCGTAGTGCTACCCGCTACATAGGTGTAGATATACCCACCATTAAGCGGCTGGCCGGTCGTAGTGAAAAATTGAAACCCGTTACCGATGGGTGAAAGATTGACGCTCATTGTTGACCTTTAGAAAGTTGTGGAAGCAAATTCATCAATGCAGTTCCCGATGTTGGGCCAAGCGGAACATTAGACAATGCTTGACCAGCAACGCCAGCGCCGCGACCAAGACCATATGCAGCTTCACCAACCAATCGAGGGCTTTGAAATGGCAACATCCCAAGAGCCATAGGATTTGCTAAACGACTTGCTATAAGGGTTCCAATTCCACCAAGTGTCGCCAATCCACGCGGCATAGTAGATTGCATAGCCTGGCCTGACAAGGCATTGATAAATGGAACGCCGCCTTGGGCTTCTAGTTGTTTTGCCAAATCCAAACGCTGCCCGTAATTAGTGCTGACATTGTTTCTAGTCAAACTTTGAAGTTTACGCAATGCAGTATCAGCAGAAAAACTTTGCTTTAACGACAATGTTTTTTCCATTTCGCGGATTTGTTCGCTTGCATCAGCGTAATTTTTCATCACGTCGGCATACGTTGGCGCTTGGTCGTTAATTGTTTTTTTGACTTTGTTGTAAACCTGAGATGCGGTAGCTGCGGCGGTGCGCTCCTCGTAAGGTATAGGGTCAGCAATACCGCCTAATGTTTGTTTAAGCGCATCAAAACCTTCCGGCGTGTGATATTCAGCGGGGTCTAGCGTTTTCCAATTATCAACGACATCTTTCATTTTTTGATACGTTTCGTATCCGCGTTGATTTTTGATTTGGCCTTTATATGTGCTTAATTTTTGAGCATCTGCCAATGCTTGGTCTACATCTGAAAAATCCAAAATACTCTTGTCGTTTGTAATGTCCATAATGCCGCTACGGTATTGAGCATTTTTCTTTTGCTTGATGTTTTCAAGGCCTTGTTTTGCAGCATCTAATGCGTCTTGCATAGGTACTTGGCCGCGCAAGTTTTGCATGAACGTTTGGTCGCCTTCGAGCCCCGCTTTAAAAGCGTTTGTAACGGCTTCTTTGCCCACTCCGGTAGTCATGCCTAATCCCGAGGCGGTAAGGTCTCCAGCAGCCGCCCATGGGCGAACGCCCATCTTTCTTAAACCTCCCGATACCGGCGACGCAACGGTTGCCAAGTCCATAAGAACGCCAACAGGGTCATTGGACAAAGCTGTTTTGAATCCTTGTTCGCTTCCGTATTTTTCTTTATACGAATCAATAAGTGAGTCGTAAGTTTGATTAGCGCGGGCTGTAGCTTCGGGGTTAGATGCTTGAGACAGCGCCCCTATAGTGCCTGGAAACGCCCTATTCAATGCACCGGCGGGTATGTCAATCAATCCCTGCGCGGTTTGCAACGGGTGCATGATTGCGTGGCCAATTCCTTGCACTTGAGATGCCGCGCTTTTAGGAAAGTTCCGCATAGATGCCTGTAATGCATCTTGCCAAGATTGTGCCTCCTCAGGCGTTTTGGCCTGTTTCAGCATTTCCTCAATGTTGCCTTGTGCCCAAACATCAAGACCCGATGGCTGCGCCGTAGGCACAGAATTCAACAATTCGTTAATGTCTACTTCTTGAGGTGCTGCATTAAGGTCTGCCATCATTGACCTCCTTTTACAGTTTGTAGCAATTGCTGGCGTTTTTGCTCTAACGCTTGTCGTTCATTAGCAGACAACGGGCCAATCAACTTACTAAATTCTTGTTTATCTCCAGCATCCAATTTAGCAGTTTTTCCTTCTCCAACAAGAGATATGTAGCGCATCAATTTAGGAAACTGTGGGTCTGACGAAAATTTTGTAAAGTTTGTGGTGAAGTTGGACACTCCGCCATAATTTGGGTTTTGCGGGTTTTGTAGGTTTTGACCGTTGTTCACGATTCCGGTTGAGAACAACCGCTGCTGCTCTAGCCAATCGTTATCTTGGCGAACAATGTTCATCAACGCATCTTTGTTCATATTCAATGCGCCATAAGCGGCCTTTTTGCTTGCCGTATCAGCGTCTGAACGCGGCGTAAGATTCTGAACCCGCTGTCCAAGGTATTTAACCAATTCTTGCTGTTGGGCACTCAAATTAGCCAGGTTGGTTTTCCCAGCCAAATAATCCGTGACCGAGCCTGTATCAACATTGGGGTCTTTCAACAACTTCAGAATATTGGTGTTGATAGACTGAATGGTTGGGATGTGTCCCAATTCGCTACGCGGGTTGTTAAATTGGTCTTGCGCGCCTGCAAATGCCGACTGCGTTGCAGCCACACGAGCGTTAAAAACCGCAGGAGATTCATTTGCCCCTTGAGCCAATTGGCCGCCACCTCTCGCTGACTGTGTAGTCATTGCGCTTGCCGCAGGCATGGCAGGCGCAACCCCTTGTGTAGTAGGCATAGAGGGCGCACCACCTTGCACACTTGGCATGGCGGGCGGCATACCTGCGGGCGCTTGTCCTCCGCCGCCGCCAAGAATTTGAGGCGCTCCAGTAATTTGATTTGGAAACACTTGAGGGGACAATGTTGTCGACGTTTTTGCGCCGACTATTGTTCCTGGTGGCACGCCAGTTAGCGCCGAATTTCCTGCCGCCATAGGCGCAACATACCCACCCAAATTTACGTTTGTAGGCGCAGGATATTTGCTGTTTAGTGCGGTGATTAGTTGCTCGTTATTGCCTCGAATATAGTCAATCAAATGCGGTTTTAATGCTTCTCCATCAACATTAGGAATTTGATTAACTGCAAGCTGAACATCCTCAGGCTTGACGTTTGGCAAATTTTTCATGTGCGCTGTTACAGCGTCAACCACTTTTTGTCGAGTCAAGTTTTTATCATCTAACAACTCAAAGGCGCGGTTGGTTCCTTGTTGGGCAAACTTCAATGATGTGCCCAATTCTGCGCCGCGAGCCTCAGCAGCAGCTTGAGCCGCAGCACTTCCTGCTTTTGCAATGGTTGGCCCTTGCGTTGCTTCCGCTGTTGCCGTGTTAATTCCCGCTAATTTTGCTTCCGATGCAATTCGAGCCGCTAAATCGGGGTTGGTTGCAAGCAATTGGCGCAGTTGTTCTTGCTCTTGTTGCAGTTTCAAAGGGTTAATTGCTTGAGCCTGTTGTACATCAAGCTGCGCCTTTTGCAAGGCTAACGGATTTACCGCTTGCGCTTGCTTGTATTGCTGCGCGGATGAGGCAAGGTTCATCATGTCCGCGAGGGACGTTTGCGGCAAAGCGTTTTGATAATTAGTAAAGTAATCAGCCATAATTTTTTACCCCGTAAACGCTTTAATGCCTGTCAATAATTTTGCAAAATCGCTTATTGAAGTACCACCGCCAGTAGATGTTCCTGCAGTCGGCGTATTTTGTCCCAACAAAGTCGCCAAGAATGCTGTGTTAGCAGCGTTTGTAATGCCGCCCGCACCGACTTGAGCCTGTCCAAGAATGTTAGCCGATTGAGCATTTGCAAGGTTGGTATTGAGGTTGGTAATGCCTTGGCCGTAGTTAGTGCCAGCCGTTCCTGCGCCTGTGTTTGCAGTTTGTCCAATGCCTGCAATGCCCGCCAAATCCGAATAGATGTTTTGTCGTTGCGATTGGTAGTTATTAAATGCGTTCTGATACGCATTGCCTGCGTAATTTTGCGTGTATTGATTGAGGCCGGTCAGCGCATTACCACCTAACGCACCACCACCAACATTAGCCGCACGTTGATTGGCCTGTTGACCTTGTTGCAGCATGAAGTCATAGTTTGGAGCCAAGCCAGCTTGTAGGTCTGCCGCATTGAATTGATGCGTCAAATACGGGGTCATGCCCGCAAGTTGATTCACCGCACCAACACCAGCCGCCTGATAAGGTGCTTGATAGCCAAGTTGCTGGTTGTAGATGTTGCCTAGCGTGCCTTGAGAAGCGGCATTAGCAGCTTGTGTAGCACCAATCGCATCTTGCATAGCCTGACGGGTTGCAGAGGCGTTGTATAGCCCTGCTGCGCCTGTGCCTAACGCGGCAAGTTGAGTGCCTGATAGATTGCCCAAAGTATTGCCAATTGCGCTACCGGCTCCACTAAGCAATCCGATTAAACCGGATGAACCTGAACTTAGGGCATCTGTCAATGCGCTTGCATTGCCTGCTGTAGCCAAACCATTTAACGCAGAGCCTGCACCAGTTGTTCCTGTGGCGGCAGCCAATTGTTCGGCGTTTAAACCCGCTGCGCCCGTAGCACCGGCAGCGCCTGGCGACATTCCTGCGGCAACTGCTTGTTGAGCAGACATTCCTGTGGCGGGAATAGAATTACCCATAGCTGCAATGGTGGGGTCAACCGCAGCCGTAGAGCCACCAGCGCCCATTACGCCAGCCGTTGAGCCAATATTGCCCAATGATGTACCGGCAGACATAGATGGCGCACCAACTAATGAACCGCTGCCAACATAAGCAGGATTAGCACCAATTGCATTAACCACCTGTTCAGCGGAAGCATTTACACCATAACCAGGTGCGCCAATGCCCGATTCCATCGCAGCGGGCGTAAGGTTTGCCAATGGCGTGGCAGCAGGAGTAACGGCGGCTTGCGTTGCGGCCACAGTTTGATTGGCGGCAGCAGGAGTAGATAGGTCAATCGGAGCCATCAACCTACCAGCGCCATACGACAGAACAAGCGTCTCTAGCCCTTTTTCAAGATTGCCGCCGGTCTGAGATGTTTTGTTTGCCGCTAGAAATGCTGCTGTTGCTGCGGGTGGAACACCATAAGCTGCGCCAATAGCCGTGATTGCGCCTTCTAAAGCTGGGTTATCGGCGATGGTTTTACCTACATCGGTAATTCCTTTTGAAACAGCTTTTTCAACAGGCTGCAATGCGCCTGTTAACGCATTACTTGTATCTTGAACAACATTAGTAACAAGCGTGGAAATTGGTTGAATAATCTGACTTACTGCGCCCATGACAACCTCACTAAAAATTTATAGGTTCGATATTCCCCATCGTCAATCTTTTCTGACTCATAAGGGTACTTGGAATGCACCAAAAGCGTCGTGATTTTGGGGTTGTCGTAATAGGTGACGGCGTACTTGTAACCCTTTTCTGACATTTTATCAAAGAACGCATTGCAATTTTTGACCAAGCTACCGGCTCTGTCGCCGTTCATGGCGTGGAATTCAACCCCATCTTCCACGTCATGTGCAAGAAAAAGCGTGTTGTCCTCGCGGTACAGCTTATATTTTCCGCGCAAAGCATCCATCAGCCCGTCGTAGTATTGTTGGGCGGTAATGGCTTTCTTAGGGTAGTTTTTCCCCAAGTCAGCGGCAAGAATTTCCTGTACGGTTTTCATAGGTTGTAGTACGGAATCTTGTACGCATTCCCGTTCACGGTCACATTGATAAACCCAACCGGATTAGCGGGCAAAGTCGCAGAGCCTGCGGTGGCCGTTGTAGCCGATGAAAAATTGAGCAAATTCAAAAAGAACTGCTGCCATGAACGGGTTGGCCGGTTAGTTGTCTTATCCAAAAACTCAGCTTGTGGATAAGGGTTGATTTGTTGGGTGTTTGAGAGTGCCATTAGTTTTCTCCTGCGCTCATTTTCAAGTTGGCAGAGATGATGACCGCATTCACGGGGTCGGTGATAGACACTTCAAAGACTCTATCCCGCGCCTGTCCAAGCCTGCGCCATATAGCACGATTGCGATATTTACCTAGTTGGCCGATGGTGACCCAATATTCTTTTGACCAAGTGGAGCCGCCATCATTAGACCAGCGCAACATAGCCTGTGGATAAGTTGTGGTCGTGGTGTTGTTCAATGTAACTTGAACGCCAATAACGTAGGTTTCAAATGGCCCAATGGTGAATGTTGCGCTTGGGTAAATGTAATAGGGCGAATCAATAAAATTGCTTGAATTGAAAACTGTAGATAGGCCCGTTGTGCCTACGCCTGGCTGGAATTGAATTTGCAATTCTTCAAAATACTGGCGTTGTAGGTCTGTGGTCAGGTGAGGCGCACGGCGCAACCGACGGACGTTTTGACCGTTATCGGTGTAGTTCTTTTTGTCAAGTTCGTATATACAACCATTTTCATAGTCGCCAACCAACACCAAACCTTGAAAGACCGCGCAGCAGTTTCCGCGATGGCGGCTGTATGTACCATCACTTTCTGTGTATAGCCATTTGTGCCACATTTGCGTGGTGAAGTCGTATGCCCACGTCAGATTAAGCGTGGGGAATGTGCAAACGTAGACTTCGTGGCCTTCAAGCTGGTACGTCCAAGCAATCGCGTCATCAATGTATTGATTGGTGAGCGAATTCTCTACGGCGTGAGTAGAAATGCGTTGCGGGATGTACCCGTTCATCTGCATCACTTGCGCTTGACCGCGATTGTTTCGCGACACATAGGCAAACGATGGGCCAAGGCGAGCCACAGAGAATTGCGCCGCAATGCCTTGTTGGGTAGATGTGCCTGGGATGCGCTGAAACGGGAACTGAACCGCGCCCACATCCGTCCACACTTCGGACGATGCTTCACCCATCAAATAGACTTCGCGGTGGTCAACAATGAGCGCCACTAGCTTGTCGGGCGACCCGTCTTTCAGCGAATAGGATGTGCTTGGCGAAATGGGCGACAACAGATTGGATGCGCCCCAAAGCTGTGTGCCTGGGTCGTTGTAAACAAAGTAGTTATCCACAATGTCAACAGAATTTGCGCCGCTAAACGCTCCATCACTTGATGGCAAAACGCTGAAGTTCAGCGCATACATGGTTTGACCTACCGCAATTGTTAGCGAATTGCTGATGGTGTATGTACCCGTACCACCTGAGCCAGTTCCATATGCGGTAACGATTGTGCCCGCCGTAACGCCTGCACCTTGGATTGTTTGTCCAAGGTAAATCGTGCCCGACGCAACTGCGCTGACGGTCATCGTTGTGCCCGCTACTGTGGCCGTAAATCGAGCGCCGACTGCGGTGCTGCTCAAAGATTGCGCAGAAACGGTTTGCGATGTGTTGAGGGTATAAGTACCCACTCCACCCGTTCCCGTTCCCAAAGCCGTGATAACAGTCTCAGCGGTCACGCCCACGCCGGTTAGACTTTGGTTGGCCGTAATCGTGCCTGAACTAATGGCGGTAACGGTAAGAGTTGTGCCCGAAACAAAGCCGGTAAAGATGGCGTTAGATGGAGATGAAATGCGCCAGGTGTACCGATAAGCCCCATCCACAATGTAGGCGTTAATTCCGTTATCGGTGATTCCTACTCGGCCTGTGGATGAATTGAGCGTGCCGACAATGGTTGGCGTGAAATTAGATGTGAAAACATAAACGTAAACACCGCAGACCGCAATCATTTGCGACCCGCCAGACAATGTGCGGAGTCCGCGCACTTCGGCGCTATTCAGTACAGTCTGTAAGGTTAGCCCTGGGGTTGGGTAAAGCGCAACAATGCCCCGTGTACCAGGCTGCTTGAGTGGGTCAATCTCGGGAAAGAAATTGATGCACTCCTGCGATTCTTGATAAATCGACGGTGCTTCGTAAGATGGGCCAACAAAACCAAAATC
>Ga0214206_1000124_pt1 | contig 21084 bp, 18 predicted proteins | sample TroBogEpilimnion_26_FD_153044 | JGI IMG/M metagenome (GOLD analysis project Ga0214206, IMG submission 153044) | Freshwater microbial communities from Trout Bog Lake, WI - 07JUL2009 epilimnion | ecosystem: Environmental > Aquatic > Freshwater > Lake > Epilimnion/Euphotic zone | place: Trout Bog...
CCTTTTATAATTACTAAGCTATGGTCTTTAGCTTCTTTTAAAGCAATTTGAAATGATCTATTTCGATCTTTATGAGGAATATCACCTAAATGTGGTTGATATTCTAGATGCTCTGTTAGTGATATTGCATCTAAATTATCCATCAAAGCTTCTCTTACACGGATACTTGGCCACACGTCTCCATCTGAAAAAACAGTATGTTGATGAAAATCACATTTTAAAGTTTCATATCCTGGTATATTTGGAAATTGCAAACTTGTACCTAATGCATGAGAATGTTGACCCTCTTGTGCTAAGACACTTATTCCAACCATGCATAATATATGCACAGTAACTATTATCTTTTTCATTAATTGTAGGTTTTTTAGTCTTCGAAATCTTCAAAATCGTCATCATCATCTTCGAACAATACATCGTATTCTTCAGACTTTTCATCACTTAATTCTTCGATGATATCAAAAATTTCATCGTTTAATTTTTTCCAGATAAAGGTTTCAACATCTTCATGTATTAAAATTAATACACAAAGGTCTGTTTTCATGATGGGTTCTACTAATAATACATTATCTCCATCAAATTCATTGATTAGATATCTTTTATCTAATTCCAAATCATTAAATACTGGCATAAGATTATATTTTAATTACAATTTAGATAAAACAGGTTACCTTATTATTAAATACCTAAAATCTCGTATTATTTAATTGTGAAATTTAATTTTTTTGAAATCTATCTTCAACTTGTAATACGGGTGTATTTTGTAGAAAATGATTAGAAGTAAAACCATCTCCGTCTAAATTATTCATAAACAATATCAATAGCATTTCGTAGTAGTTGACAAAAATGTCAAAGGCATATTCAAATATTGGAAGGTATATATTTTCATCGTAGCCGTACATATAGTCTATTGTTTTTATGAAATCAATTAAAACTATACTTCCGTTGCTATAATGACTTTTTCTATAATCAAACCTCAATTTTTCTTTACATTCCTTTTTGTTTATTTTCTTCTTTAACCCATTATATACAATGGTATCAACGATTTCTTGAAAACATTGTTCAATTTGTCCTCTAGATTTAAAATAACTTAAAATGTGCTCTTTGTGTATGTCGTTTGGATATTTTTTACTATAATCTTTTAAATAGTAATTAATAACACTAATAAATGAATCATTTAATAAAGCAAATTTGTTTTGTTCTATCCTACACTGGTATTTGGAAACTTTCCACATGTTTTTTTTCAAAATTATATTCAAAATAATTTCGAATAGATTAACTCTTTATTAAATAAAATTTTATCAAAGAGTTAATAATAGGGTAACTTATGTAAATGAATAAAACATAATGGAAGTTCTAATTTTGTTAAATAATTTAAAAAATATTTATGATAAAGATTTTAAAACAAGCGTTTAGTTTGTTCTTATTGATTTTCATTACATTCTTGAATGTTAATGCACAAGAAACAACATCGGAAATTCAAGGGACGGTTACTACACAAAAACAAATATTATCGGGAGCTTCTGTAGTAGCAATTCATACACCAACCGGAACAACGTATAAAACAACAACTCGTCAAGATGGCCGTTATAACTTACCAAATTTGAAAATTGGTGGTCCTTATAAAGTTACTGTTACTTATGTTGGGTACACATCTTTATCGGAAGAAGATATTTATTTAACAGTAGGACAATCTTTTAAACAAAATTTCACTTTGAGTGAAAATGTAACTTCTTTAAAGGACGTAGTAGTTAAATCAACAAATGATAAAAACTTTAATAGTAATCGTAATGGTTCACAAGAATTAATTACTAGAACTCAATTGGAGCGCCTACCAACTATTAACCGCTCAATTCAAGATTTTGTGAAATTAGAGCCCACTGCAAATGGTTTAAATATTGGTGGAAGAAGTAGTCAGTATAATAATATGACAATTGATGGTGCTAACTTTAATAACTCTTTTGGTTTGTCATCATTATTAGGAGGTCAAACCAATGCACAACCAGTTTCATTAGAAGCTATTGAACAAATTCAAGTGAACGTGTCTCCTTATGATGTTAAATTGGGAGGATTTGCTGGTGCAGGTATTAATACCATTACAAAGAGTGGTACTAACCAATTTAAGGGTAATTTTTATGAATACATGAAAAATCAGGATAATCAAGGTTACGCAGTTGGACCAACAACACTTGCGAAAACACCTTTTACATATTCAATTAAAGGTATTAGTTTGGGTGGTCCAATTATTAAAAATAAATTATTCTTCTTTGTAAGTGCTGAACAAGTTAGACAAGATGCACCTGCTACTACTTTATTAGCATCTGATGCGAATCATGCTGCTGGTGGAGTTTACTCTCAAGCAAATGCTGATACCTTAACCGCTTTAGCTAATTTTTTGAAGTCCAAATTTAATTATGATCCAGGCGCCTTCCAGAATTATTCTTTCCAAACCTATTCTGATAAAGTAACTGCAAAATTAGATTGGAATATTAATAGTACTAATACTTTCACTTTAAAGTATAATTATTTAAAATCATTTGCGGATCAATTTGCTTCTGGTTCAAGACCAGGTGCTGGTCAAGTTTCTGGTGGACAACCAGGTACTTACTCCATGCCATTTTATGGAAGTGGTTATGTAATTAATAATAACTTTAATATTTTAATTGGTGAATTAAATACTAGATTCAGCAATAAATTAAATAATAAGTTGCAAATTGGTTACACTGCTTTGAGAGATTACAGAAGTCCACATTCAACCAATGCAACTTTTCCTTTAGTGGACATTTTGAATAATGGAAATATCTATACAACATTTGGTTATGAGCCTTATACTTATAATAACAAGTTAAATACAGATGTATTTCAATTCAATGATATCTTAACTTATTATAAGGATGCGCACGAAATCACTATTGGTACACAAAATTCTTATAAAAAATATCAAAATGCATTTGCTCCAGGTTACCAAGGTGGCTATCAATTTAATAGCTTAACTGATTTTTATAATTCAGTAAATAATGGAGCTGCAAATGCCAAATCTTATTACTTACAATATTCAGCATTACCTGGTGGTGAATTCCCTTGGGCATATGCAGGTTCTACTGAATTGTCTCAATTTATCCAAGACAAATGGAGAGTAAGCCCTGAGTTCACTTTAACTTATGGTTTAAGATTAGATGAAACAATTTATAAGCAAGCAATGACGGATAATCCTTATTTTGATGCATTGACTTTTGCAAATGGAGCAACTTATAATATTGGAAAAGCACCAACAAATAATGTGTTGGTTTCTCCTAGAATTGGTTTTAACTGGAATCCTAAAGGAGACAAAACGTTACAAGTAAGAGGTGGAACAGGTGTTTTTGCAGGACCTCCACCATTTGTGTGGATCTCCAACCAAGCATCAAATAATGGTATTCAATTTGGATCATTCACAGTTGCAAATAAAGCATTTAATGTAGATCCAAATGCTTATAAGCCAACAGCAGGCGCTGCAAATACTTCATATAGTACAGCATTGGTAGCAAGTAATTTTAAATATCCAACTGCATGGAAATCAACATTAGCGGTTGATAAAAAATTAGATAATGGTTGGGTAGTTGGCGCTGAATTTAATTACACACAAGACATTAATGCTGTGTATTATTCTAATATCAACTTAAATGAAACGAATGGTTTCCAATTAGCAGGTGCAGATACAAGAACACGCTACTTAACTTCAGTTGCAAATACTAATAAATACTACTATGGAACAACATTAGCAAATCCAAATATTGGTAATGCGATCTTAATGAGCAATACCAACCAAGGTTATGTAAGTACTTTTACTGTAAAAGCACAAAAAAATACTGAAAATCTAATTTATGGTGTTGCTTATACGCGTTCTATAGCTAAAAATACTGCAGAAGGTGGTTCTACTGCATCTTCATTATGGAGTGCAGGCGCTGTTTCGACTCAGGATCCAAATGCAGCAAACTTAGGATTGGCTTCTTATTATATTCCAAACAGAGTAGTAGCTAATTTCTCATACAGATTTAATGAGGGTAAATATTTAGCAACTACAATTGGCGCTATTTACGAATTGGTAAACAATGGTACTGCTTCTTATGTAATTAATGGAGACTTAAATGGAGACGGAAATACAGGTAATGACTTAATGTTTATTCCAAGAGCTGCTTCAGATATTAATTTAGTAAAAGTAGGTTCAGGTGGTTTAGGTACTGGGACTGCGGGTGTTACTGATACAAGAACTGCAGCACAAATTTGGTCACAATTAGATGCATTTATTTCTAACTCAACGTATTTAAATCCAAGAAGAGGATCTTACGCTGAAAGAAATGGAGTTGTTTTACCTTATTTAAGTAGAATGGATATCAATGTAACTCAAGATTTTAAAATTAAAGTGGGGACGCAAATGCATACCGTTAAATTATCTTATGATTTAATCAATGCGGGTAACTTCTTTATTAGAGATTGGGGTGTAGTTAAAATTCCTACTGTAACTAACTTCTTGAAATATGAAGGTTTAGGTGCAGATGGAAAAACTCCTTCATTCTCATTCCCATTCCAAACAGGTACTACACCATTTACACAGCCATTTCAGAATTCAACAAGTATCGCTTCAAGATGGCAAATGCAAATTGGTATAAAATATTTGTTTAATTAATTACACTAAAATATTTTAATAAAAATGCCTTCCATTTGGAAGGCATTTTTATTTCGTTCACTTTTTTGAAACTATTCATTCTTTTGTTTAAACAACTAAATGTTACCAAATTCTATAGCATCTAATTACCTAAATGTTAACTACAAAAATGAAAAAATGATTAATAGTTTGTTAATGTTTGCTAAAATATTTTGTTAAAATTCAAATCTAATTTAGCGTTTCAAAATCGAAAATATATATTTATGAATCAAGTTAAAACTAACTTATTAAAGTATCTGATGATGCCGCTAGCCCTTATCTGCTATGCGTTTCAGGTACAAGCACAAAATGTAAGTGTAAGTGGTAAAGTAATTGATGCCACTACTTCAAATCCAATTGAAGGAGCTAGTGTTTCTGTAAAAAATGGAAAAAAGACATTAACAAATGCTGCAGGAACTTTCACAATTAGTGCTGCTAAAGGAACAAGTATTTCAGTTTCTTATGTAGGTTTTCAATCTGCCACAGCAATTGTTAGCGGTACTGAATTATTAATTAAATTAGTACCCAGTGTAGAAAATTTAGAGGATGTGGTGGTAACGGGTTTGGGTGTAAAGAAAGATGTTAAAAAACTTGGTTATTCAGTACAAGAAGTAAAAGGTGCAGACTTAGTGAAAGCTAGAGAACCAAATCCTGTGAATGGATTAGTGGGTAAAGTGGCAGGTTTGGACGTTGCAATTAATCAAGAATTATTAGCGGCTCCCAATGTTTCATTACGTGGTTATAATATCTCATTATATGTGGTTGATGGTATTCCAGTAACTTCTGATACTTGGAATTTAAGCCCAGATGATATTGAATCATATACAGTATTAAAGGGTTTAGCTGCAACAGCAATTTATGGTAGCCGTGCTCAAAATGGTGCCATTTTAATTACGACTAAAAAAGCTAAGAAAAACGATAAAGGGTATACTATTGAATTTAATACTTCAACACAAGTAAATAAAGGTTTTATTGCTTTACCAAAAACACAAGCATTATACGGTGGTGGTGACTATTCACAATATGCTTTTGGTGATGGTAAAGGTGGTGGTATTAACGATGGTGACTATGATGTTTGGGGACCAGCTTTAAATGGTCAATTAATTCCTCAATGGAATAGTCCAATTGATCCAGTAACAGGTGTGCGTAAAGCAACTCCTTATTTACCAGTAGGTGTAAATAACTTACAACGTTTTATTCAAGCGGGAGTTTTAAATACGAATAATTTAAGTTTTTCTGCTGCAACAGATCGTTCTAGCATCAGAATGTCTTTGACAAATACAGATCAAAAAGGTATTATTCCAAACACTGGTTTGAATACCGTAAACTTTAATATTAATGCAAGCTATGCTTTAAGTAAAAAGTTTAAAATTGATGGTAACTTAAATTATAATCGTCAGTTTACTGATAATATTCCAGATGTTTCTTACGGACCTAATAGTGTAATATACACAATGACTGTTTGGACAGGTGCGGATTGGAATATTGATGATATGAAAAGTTACTGGCAACCAGGAAAAGAAGGTGTTCAATCAAAATTTGCTGAATACCAACGTTACCATAACCCATATTTTATGAGTTATGAGTGGTTGAGAGGTCATTACAAAAATGATATCACTGGTAATATCGCTTTATCATACAAGCCAAACAATGATTTTGAAGCAATTTTAAGATCTAATATTAGTGCTAATAACGTTTTAAGAACTGAAAAAATGCCTTATTCAGCACACCCTTATGGTCGTGAATTAAATAGAGGTGACTATAGAGAAGATGTTCGTTCTTTATTTGATAACAACGTTGAAGCCTTAGGTAAGTACAATCACAAATTTAACAGTGGTATTAATGTAGACGCGGTTTTGGGTGTGAATGCACGTAACTTTAACTATCAGTCTAGTTTTACTACAACTGATTACTTAAACGTACCAGGTTTATATTCTTTCGCAAACTCATTGAATGCAATTAAAGCATACAATTTTCATTCAGACATGTTGGTATTGAGTTCTTACTATTCAGCAGGTGTTGAATTTGGAAAATATTTTACATTGACTACAACAGGAAGAGTGGATAAGAGTTCTACTTTGTTAATTAACAATAATACTTATTTCTATCCTTCATTTTCTGGTGCATCAGTGATCTCTGATTATGTAAAATTACCAGAAGCAATTAGTTTCTTAAAAGTAAGAGCTAGTTATGCATCTGCTAAATCACCAAACACCCAACAATATATTGGCCCAGCTGGTTATCCATTAGGATATGGTCAACCTTATGTAAGTGTTTATGGTGGTCCTTCTTATTCATTATCAAATCCAGCTTATTCAATCAATACAGTATATAATGGAACAACTGGTGCTAGTGCTCCATTAAATGCAATTGACTCTAGTATTAAATCATCTCAAGTAACAAGTGTTGAATATGGATTTGATGTTAAATTCTTAAAAAATAGAATTGGTTTAGCGGCAACATTTTTTGATAACATTAATGGTCCTGGTATTAGGAATTTCCCAATTTCTGAAACAACAGGTATTACAGCATTCACAACGAATGCAATTAAGACAGAAGTAAAAGGTGCTGAGATTTCATTATCTGGTTCTCCATTACGTAATCCAAAAGGTTTAAACTGGGATGTAGTAGCAAACTGGTCCACTTTCGTTGAGCGATATAAGGATTTACCTAGCAACTTTGCAAACTATCAATTCCAACAAGGTGATCGTGTAGATAAAATTTACGCAAGTGTTACTGCTAAAACTGCAGATGGACAAGTAATTAATAATAGTGCAGGTTATCCAATTTATTTACCAAAAGCGCAATATGTAGGACATGCTGATGCAGATTGGAGCTGGTCTATTTATAATAAATTTAACTACAAGGCATTTACTTTTGCTTTCCAATTTGATGGTAAAGTGGGTGGTGTGGTACAAGACCGTGTAATGAGAAAAGGTATTGAAGGGGGTTCAAATATTTTCACTGTAGAAGGTGCAGTAGGACAAGCTAGAGCTTATGAAGCTGCTCACTATAATGATCCTGGATTCAAAGGAACATACGTTGGTGAAGGTGTTCAAATTAGCAATGGTAAAGCTATTACTTATGACCCAACTACGGGTGTAATTACCAACTTAAGTGCTTTACAATTTTCTAAAAATACAGGTGTAGTAAATTATATTCAGGACTATGTAAGTAGTTTCTTTAATGACTTTGAACATACTTCAGTTTCTAAAACATATGGAAAATTACGTGAGGTAGTAATAACTTATACATTACCTAAAGAGTTAATTAGTAAAAAATCATTTATCTCTAAAGTGGATGTTTCTTTAGTAGGTCGTAACTTATTATACTTCTTCCCTGATCGTTTCAAGGATATGGATATTGACCAATATTCTGGACGTGATTATAACAGCAGTAATAGTAAAGAATACAACTTACAAACACCAACTACACGTAGTTATGGTATTAACTTAAACATTGTTTTCTAAAATAAAATAATTGTTTAAAAAAATAAAATATGAATATGAAAACAAATAAATTAATAGCACTACTTGTTGCAGTAATTGCAATTACTGTTAGTAGTTGTACAAAAACTTTTGAAAAGTATACTCAAAATCCAAACCAACCAACATCGGTACCTGCTTATTTGTTGTTAAGACAAATTGAAAATGATGTAATGGTATTTCCAGGAGGTGACGAAGAAAAATGGTCACAATATACTTTGTCTACTTACACATACTACGGTACGAATGAGTATTGGAGTGGTAGTACAAATATGAATTACAATACTTTAGAAAACATTAATGCAATGGAAACTGAAGCAGCTAAAGCTTCTAGTGGTGTAACTCCTTACAGTGCATTGGCAAAATTCTTTAAAGCATATGTATTCATAGGTATGACAATGAAATATGGTGATATCCCGATGTCAGAAGCTTTAAAAGGATTGGCTAACCCAAAGCCTAAATATGATACTCAAAAACAAGTATTTATTCAGTCTTTACAGTTGTTAGAAGACGCTAACACACAGTTAACTGCATTAATTGCTAATTCAAATACCGCTTTATTAGGAGATTTTTATTTCCAAGATAAATTATCAGGTGGTGTTGATCCTTTAACAGCGTTAAAGAAATGGCAAAAAGTAGTAAATACTTATAAATTAAGAGTGTTAATTGAATTAAGTAAAAAATCAGCAGATACCGATTTAAATATCAAACAAAAGTTTGCTGATGTATACAACAATCCAACTAAGTACCCAATTATGAGTGATTTATCTGATAACTGGGAATATGTATACAATGCTTCATATAACTACTACCCTAACAATAAAAATAACTACGGTAATGATGCCTTACGTTTGTGCGTAGCTTCTACATGGTTAAATACATTAAGTAGTTTGAATGACTTAAGAGCTATGAAAGTTGCAGATCCTGCAAGAGGTTTAGGTTTTTCAGATACTTCTTATAAATCATTTGTTGGTGGTGGTGCTGGACAAGATATGTCAGTATTAGGAGGAAATATTGTTGCTTTAAAAATATCACCAATTGGTCGTAAGCGTTATTATGATGGATTTACTGGTGAAAATACTTTCTTAGTGGGTTATCCTGAAATGTGTTTAAATATCGCAGAGGCAATCAATAGAGGCTGGATTACTGGTTCAGCTGATACTTGGTATCAAAAAGGGGTGAAAGCAATGTTTACTTTTTATGGCATTACTGATGGTGCTAATACAGTTTCATTCTTAAAAGGAACAGCACCTGGTGATTATGTTAACTATACAATGAACTTTAGCTTCACTAATTATTTTAATCAATCAGCAGTAAAATATGCAGGTGATAACACAACTGGATTAAATCAAATTTTAACTCAACGTTATTTATCATTAGCTCGTAATTCTGGATTAGCAGGATATTATCAATGGAGAAGAACTGGTGTTCCTACATTTGATGCAGGTCCTGGTACTGGAAATAGCAATATTATTCCATTAAGATTCCAATATCCTTCTTCAGAATTATCTACAAATGGTACTAATTTAAATGCAGCACTTACTTCTCAATTTGGTGGTAAGGATGATATCAATGCAAAAATGTGGATTATTCAATAAACTATTTTGTTTTTAATAATTGTTAAGTTTGAATAAGGGTCTCCAAATGGAGGCCCTTTTTTAAAATCTATTTTATGAGAAGAATTTTTTTTATAAATATTATTTGTTTTTTAGTGTCGACACAATTAATTGCTCAATCATTCGCAAAACAACTACCTAAATCAAAAAATAATTTAATAGTTATTGCGCATAGAGGTGATCATACTATAGCACCTGAAAACAGTAAAATGTCCATTCAAAATGCAATAGAGGATGGAGCAGATTATGTAGAACTTGATATAAGAACTACCAAAGATGGTCAATTGGTTTTAATGCATGATGCAACTGTAGATAGAATGACTAATGGTATGGGGAAAGTAAGAGAATTAAATTTTGATGAAATTAGAAAGCTCAAATTGTTTAATAAGCAAATTTTAAATTCAGATACTTTACAAGTTCCAACTTTTGAAGAAGCGCTTAAAATATGTAAAAATAAAATTAATATATATTTGGATTTTAAAGATGCCAACGTGCAGCAAGTTTATGCTGCTATTAAAAACGAAGGCATGGAAAATCAAATGGTAGTGTATATTAATGCACCAAATCAATATACAGATTGGAGAAAATGGGTGCCTTCTATGCCACTTATTGTAAGCTTAAATAAAAAAGTAAAAGATAGTGCTGAAATGGTAGCCTATTTAAAAAATATTCAAATAGATATTTTAGATGGGGATTGGACTGAATATACTCCTGAAACTGTGAATGCGGCATTAAAAATGGGTGTCCCAGTTTGGGCTGATATGCAATCCCCAAAAGAAAATGAGGATTATTGGAAACAAGGGATTTCACTTGGTTTGTCTGGAATACAAACAGATCACCCAAAGGAATTAGTAATTTATGTAAGAAATGTAAAGAAAACTAATTAATACAATTAGGCTAGTTTCAAATTATTCAATTCTCTTAATATCTGCTCCTAATTCTTGAAGTCGCGTATCTATGTATTGATAGCCTCGATCAATTTGTTCTATGTTTTGAATGGTGCTTTTTCCTTCCGCACTTAATGCTGCAATCAGCAAAGCTTGACCAGCACGTATGTCTGGGCTACTCATAGTGATTCCACGTAAAGGATATTTGCGTCCCAAACCAATCACTGTAGCACGATGTGGATCACACAAAATAATTTGTGCACCCATATCAATTAATTTATCGGTAAAGAATAATCTGCTCTCAAACATTTTTTGATGTATCAATACACTTCCTTTTGCTTGGGTTGCAGTAACTAAAACGATGCTTAACAAATCGGGCGTAAAACCTGGCCAAGGATTATCATAAATGGTAAGGATACCACCATCCATGTAAGTTTGAATTTCATAATCTTCTTGCGCAGGAATAAAAATATCATCTCCTTGAATATCAAAATCAATACCAAGCAATCTAAATTTTTCTGGAATAATACCTAAGTGTTGAATGCCGGCATCTTTAATACGGATTTCACTTTTAGTCATCGCCGCCAATCCAATGAAAGAACCTATTTCAATCATGTCGGGTAAAATACGATGCTCCGTTCCGCCTAATTTTGTAACGCCTTCAATGGTTAATAAATTACTTCCAACGCCTGTAATTTTTGCACCCATTCTATTTAGCATACTACATAACTGTTGTAAATAAGGCTCACATGCAGCATTATAAATGGTGGTGATGCCCTCGGCTAAAACAGCGGCCATTACAATATTTGCCGTACCGGTTACCGAAGGTTCATCCAGTAACATATAACAACCTTTAAGCCCTTCTGTTTTAATAGTGAAGCAAGCAAGGTCTTGATCGTATGCATATTTTGCACCCAATTTTTCAAAACCAATAATATGTGTATCTAATCTACGACGACCAATTTTATCTCCTCCTGGCTTAGGAAGATACGCAACCTTAAAGCGCGCTAATATAGGGCCAGCAAGCATTACAGAGCCACGTAAACGACCACTCTTTTTTCTAAATTCTTCTGATGCTAAATATTGTGGATCAATTTTATCTGCTTGAAAACGATAAACGCCTTCTCCTAATTTTTCAACGCTTACACCCATTTCGTGTAATAACTCAATGAGTAAATTAACGTCTACGATGTTTGGAATATTAGATATGGTAATGGGCTCAGTGCTTAAAACAACTGCAGATAATATTTGCAATGCTTCATTTTTTGCACCCTGAGGAATGATTGTTCCTTTTAATGCTTTGCCTCCTCTTACTTCAAATGAACTCATAGGATGGAGATTTAGTATCTCTTTTTGAAATTGCGGTTATTATTATTTCTTCCGCCACCGCTTCCTCCTCCTGGTCCACGACCGCCGCCTTGACCACCACGGTTGCGATTGTTATTTTGCCATCTACCGCCCGCTGGACGATAATCATCACTAAAGTTTTGATTGCGATGTTTAATGTATGGAGTATTGCTAAATTCAAGACCACCACCCGTAATAGAATTTAACTCATTACGAATTGCATCATCTTGAACTAATTCTTTATGCCAGTTGCTATAAGCCAATTTCATATAGTGCGCAATGCTGTTAGCGAAACCTGCTTTCTTTTCTTCGTCCGTTTCAGCCATTGCTTTATCAATCACCAATTCTAAATTTTTACCCAAATGCGCATATTTAATTTTGCGTTTAGGATAAGGTAAAGGATCTGGCTTTTGCTTATAAGTTTCTTTAGTAGGAATTGGATAAGGACTTTCTACATCCAATTTAAAATTGCTCATAAAAAACAGGTGATCCCATAATTTATGCTTGTAATCCTCAATATTTTTAAGAGATGGGTTTAAAAATCCCATCAATTCAATGACTACCTGAGCTTGCTCTTGACGCTTGGCTTTGTCCTCAATGGTCATAAGATGGTCCACCATCCTTTGAACGTGACGGCCATACTCTCTCATCCCCATTATGCTTCTTGCTGTATTGTACTCCATGTATTAAATCTTCCGAATAACAAATGTAGGGGTTTTATGGGTAATTTTCGCCACTTCAAAAACCACTTTTGCGTATATTCGTGCTATGGAGCAATTGTTACAACAAATAGAAGCCATTAAAGCGGAGATCGCAGCTACTGTGGCAACAACCCCGGACGCGGTTGAACAATACAGAATCAAATACTTAGGAACCAAGGGTTTGGTAAAACAAATCATGGGGGAGATGAAGAATGTGCCGAATGAGCAAAAAAAGGAATTTGGTCAAATATTGAATGCTTTTAAAATTGTAGCTGAAGAAAAAATGGTGCAATTGCAGGAGGCATTGGGGGATAGTGAGGAGCAAGGAAATAATAAATTCGATTTTACATTACCAGGCGATCCAATTGCAGTGGGAACAAGACACCCATTGAATTTAGTGCGCAATCAAATGGTTTCTATATTTAAGCGTTTAGGATTTGCCGTTGCAGAAGGCCCAGAGGTGGAAGATGACTGGCATAATTTTGGTGCCATGAATTTGCCGGAAGATCATCCAGCTCGTGATATGCAGGATACATTTTATGTACAAGCTGCTACTGAAGAAAATTCAGCATGGTTATTAAGAACACATACTTCAAGTGTGCAAGCACGTGTGATGGAAACACAAAAGCCACCTATTCGTGTTATATGTCCAGGTCGTGTATATCGTAATGAAACTATTTCAGCAAGAGCGCATTGCTTTTTCCATCAAGTAGAAGGTTTGTATATTGATGAAAATGTAAGCTTTGCTGATTTAAAACAAACCTTGTATTTCTTTGTACAAGAGATGTTTGGTAAAGAGGTGAAAGTAAGATTCCGTCCAAGTTATTTCCCATTCACTGAGCCAAGTGCCGAGATGGATATCAGTTGTCAAATTTGTTCAGGCAAAGGATGTAATATTTGTAAACACACAGGTTGGGTAGAGATTTTAGGATCGGGAATGGTGCATCCAAAAGTGTTGGAGAATTTTGGCATTGACCCTGAAAAGTATACTGGCTTTGCGTTTGGTATGGGTGTTGAAAGAATTGCACAATTAAAATACCAGGTAAACGATTTACGTTTATACTCACAAAATGATCTTCGTTTCTTAGAACAGTTTAAGTCTGTTTAACTAGGCAGTTTGTTGTTTTTTCGATTTGAAAGGTTTTAGTTTTAAGCTTTTGCTTAATTGTTCTGCCTCTCTCATATCAAAAGAAAGCTGCAATCTGATCCAGATATCAGCTGTGCCTCCAAAAACTTTTGCAATTCGTGTAGCTAATTGCGGTGTTATAGGTGATTTTCTGTTTAGTACATTAGAAAGCGAAGTGCGTGAGATTCCTAATAAGATTGCCGCTTCAGTTATCGTTAGACTATTTGCAAGAATTACATCTTCTTTCAATATTTCTCCAGGATGTGTATTATGTTTAATTTTTCTGTTCATTGCTAATATTAATGATAATCAACAAGGTTGACATCGTAAACCGATTCTTCATCAAATCTAAAAATAATTCTCCAATTTTCTTTTACAATTAAGCTCCAATAATCATTATAGTTGCCTTTTAGCTTATGTATTCCCCAGTTCTTATTGGCAATTAAGTCTTGCGGTAGTTGTTTTACATCATTTATTGTATCTAATATGCGTCTTATTTTGTCAACCTGATCCTGTGGTAGTTGTTTAGCATTTCCTGACTCCCAAAACAATTTTAGTCCCTTATGTTTGAAAGTTTTAATCATACAGTAAATGTATTATTTGCAAATAGATAAATAAAATAAAACGATTTGAAGATTTTCTAAAAAACATGGTTTATTTTTATTCAAGATGCTACATAACACAAAAGGAATTGTTTTACGCGTAACAAAGTATGGTGATACGAGTTTGATTATGACAGCGTATACCGAGCTTTTTGGTTTACAACAATATATTTTAAAAGGAGTAAGAACTACCAGTAAAAAAGGTTCTAATAAAGCAGTGTATTACCAACCAGCAGCCATTTTACAAATGGAGGTTTATCATAGTCCCATGAAGGGATTGCAAATGGTAAAAGAGGTAAACTGGGATTATATTTATCAAAATGTATATTCCGATGTAGTCCGTAACGCAGTGGCTACTTATATTGTAGAAGTATTACAACAAACATTACAACCTGAACCCTACCCTGAATTATTTTATTTAATTGAAGATACTTTTAAGCAATTAGATAAGGGAGATGCTACTTTAGCAAGTAATCTTTCCATATATTTTTTAATTCATTTATGCGAAACCCTGGGTTTTGGTTTGCAAGGAAATTATTCTGACGCTACTTCTTATTTAGATGTAAAAGAGGGGCAATTTGTAAAAGACAAACCACTTCACCCATATTTTTTAGAAGGGCAGGAAGCACAAACCGCAAGTACTTTTTTGCAAGTACAATTTTATAATGATCTTGAAACTATTACATTAAGCGGCGTTCAACGAAAGAAAATTTTAGAGCTGTTTCAGTTATCGCTAAGCTGGCATTACAAAGGTTTTAAGGAAATAAAATCATTGGCTATTTTACAGGCAGTGTTGTATTAATTATTTGACTAGTCATTATTATTTTTACTTCTATAATGTCTGCGGAGCATTATAATTATAATTGCGAAAATGCCAAATAAGATAGGAAAAGTCATAATGAATATTTAATAATTAAAATTACAATAAATACATAGCTTTATCTTAAATAAGTCCAATGAAATTTAAAACTATTTATTCATCTTTAATTATTGTAACTAGTTTACTTATAAGTCATTGTGCATTTTCTCAAATTTCATCTTCTTCCAAAATGACAATTGATTTTCAAGCACACCGTGGCGGAAGAGGGCTAATGCCAGAGAATACGATACCTGCGATGTTATCTGTTATGGACAATAAACTAGTAACTACGCTAGAAATGGATTTAGCAGTAACCAAAGACAAGCAAGTGGTGGTTTCACATGATCCTATTTTAAATCCACTCATTACCACCAAGCCAGATGGTACTTTCATAAAAGCAAACGAGTTCAATGATAATATTATTTATCAAATGAATTATGCACAACTACAAAAATTTGATGTGGGGCTAAAACCACATCCTGTTTTTCCTGCTCAAAAAAAATTAGCAGTTTTCATACCTACCTTACATGATTTAATTGATAGTGTTGAAGCAAAAGGTAATCGCATTGGTCGTAAGATGTACTATAACATAGAAATTAAATCAGTGAATGGTAAAGACATTATGGAACATCCAGTTCCTAGTGAGTTTGTAGATTTGGTAGTAAACCTCATTAACAGAAAAAATATTACGAATAGAACCTCTATTCAAAGTTTTGATCTAAGGCCATTGCAAGTGTTACATCAAAAATATCCAACTGTTCAAACAGCCTATTTGGTAGAAGGAAAAGAAACTGGAAATGTGCAACTAAAAATTGAACAGCTTGGATTTACCCCAACTATCTATAGTCCTGAATTTAAATATGTAACTAAGGAAGTGGTTGATTATTGTCACGCACAACATATGAAAATAATTCCTTGGACAGTAAATAATAAAACTGAAATAGAGGCGTTGATTGCAATGGGTGTGGATGGTTTAATTACTGATTACCCCAACTTGTTAGGAAACTAGTTTTTTCATTTATTTTATATCCTAAATAATTCTTCTCGACACGGCGTTCGATAAATTATTTTCACCGGCAATATTTTCAATGATAACAACGCCTGGTTTTTTGCCCGTTTCAAAACTACCTAAATGTTTTTCCATTTGTAATGCGCGCGCACCATTGATGGTTGACCAGCTTAACATTTCATCTAAAGGAATATTAGGTAAATGCTTTTGAATGGTTTTTAATTCATCTAAAATATTTAAACTCCAGTTGCTTGCATAGCTATCTGTTCCCACAATAATATTAGCAGCATTGTTTCTTAGCAATTCAATGGGCGGCATGGTTTGTTCAATGTATTGATTCGCATTTGGACACAAACACCAAAATGTATTAGGCATTTCATTTTTCACAGCTGCAATATCAGCTGCATCGGTAAAACTATTGTGTACTAAAATACTTGCTGCTGCATTTTTAAAAATAGGCAATACAGATTGTAAGGAACTTAATCCGGTTGCTTCAAAAAAATCTAGATTCACCTTTGTTCTTTCATACATGCCTAAAAAACTTCCTGTTTTTGTTTTAAAGAAATCATTCTCGTCAGGTGTTTCTTGATTGTGCATGCTAATAGTATGCAATCCAAAATGATCGGCAAGTAATTTCCATAAATTATGGGTAACTGAATAAGGTGCATGAGGTACAAGGGAAGCGCGTATGCAATTTTCTTCAAATGCTTTTTGGTTCTCAAGACCTGCCATCATTTTATCCTGCGCACGTGTAGGATCCAAATCATACAGCTCTACAAATGTATAATACGCTAAATTATGTTTTGCTTTTTGTGCAAGGGTATCTAATGTGTTGCTAATATCACCCACAGCTACAATTCCATTTGCGAACATTTCTTTTTCAGCAGCTACAATTGCATCTTCAATCGCAGCTGGTTCTACTTTTCTTAAAGACACAATTTGCTTTACAAATTCCTGCAAACCGGTATGCGCAGGAATCATATCCTTCATATGTGATAATTCTAAATGACAATGCGCATTTACGAACCCGGGCGTAATAATTCCCTCAAAACTTTGGATATCGTCTCCAGCATCTTCAATTCCAACGATCGCTTCAATGGTACCATCCTTGGTGGTAATCAAAACCAATTGGTCTTCTAACAATTCGGTGCCGGTAAAAAGCTGGGTAGCTTGAAATTTTTGATACATATATATAAGTAAGTGGTAAAATTAAGGGTAATTACTCAATTCCTAACTCATTGATTTTCAGCACCTATTTAGTATCATGAATATTATTATTCAAAATTATTATTGATTATCAATTAGTTACAAAGGAGCGATAAAAAATACATACAAAAAAGGCTAAAAACCCCAAAATCCCGTTGTACCTTTGCCCTCCCTCCAAAAAGGGGAATTATTAATGGCTAGCGGGATAGCGCAGCCTCATTTAAACAAAGAATTATGAGTAAACTACATTTCACCACGAAGCACGCCAACGCGGCTACCGTAAAACATGGCTGGTACATTGTTGACGGTACTAATCAAACCGTAGGACGTATTGCTTCAAAAATTGCATCTGTTCTACGTGGTAAGAACAAGGCTTATTACACTCCTCACGTTGATTGTGGAGATTATGTAATCATCATTAACGCAGAAAAAGTACAATTGACTGGAAACAAATTCCACGATAAGCAATACTTAAACTACTCTGGTTACCCAGGTGGTAAGAAAGAAGAAGCTGCTGAAGATTTAATCAAGCGTCGTCCAGAAGTAATTATGGAAAGAGCGGTTAAAGGTATGTTACCTAAAAATCGTTTAGGACGTAAGATGATCAAAAAATTGTTTGTATATGCTGGTGACAAACACCCTCATACTGCACAACAACCTAAAGAATTTAAATTTTAATTAATTCCAAATCTATATAAATGGAAAAGCAAACAAATGCAGTAGGTCGTCGTAAGGAAGCCGTAACACGTGTCTTCGTTAGCAAGGGTACTGGAAAAATTACCGTTAACGATAAAGATTACAAAGCGTACTTTCCTTTAGTATACTTACAAAATCAAGTTGAAGCTCCTTTAAAAGCTGCTGGTGTTGAAGGTAAATACGATATCGTAATTAACGCAACAGGCGGTGGTATGAAAGGACAAGCAGAAGCAGCCAAATTAGGTATTGCTCGTGTATTAGTTGAATTGAATCCTGAAGTTCGTCCAACATTAAAAGCTGCTGGACAATTGAAGCGTGATCCAAGAAGTGTTGAACGTAAGAAGTTCGGTCACAAGAAGGCACGTAGAAGCTTCCAATTTAGCAAGCGTTAATCGATACAAATTTTTAATTCATTATTACAACTTATACAAATGGAAAATAATACTTCACTTCAACAGCAACTTTTGGAAGCTGGCGTACACTTTGGTCACCTTAAAAAGAAGTGGAATCCAAAGATGTTACCTTATATCTTCGCTGAGAAGAAAGGGATCCACATCATTGATTTAAATAAAACTGTAGATCATTTACAAGAGACTGCTGCTGCTTTAAAGCAAATTGCTAAGAGTGGTAAAAAGATCATGTTTGTTGCTACTAAAAAGCAAGCAAAAGAAATTGTAAGTGAGTGTGCAAAGAAAGTAAACATGCCTTATGCAACTGAGCGTTGGTTAGGTGGTATGTTGACTAACTTTAATACTGTTCGTAAGAGCGTTAAAAAAATGCAAAGCATTGAAAAAATGTTGAACGACGGTAGTGCAGACAGCTTAACTAAAAAAGAGCGTTTAACATTAGCACGTGATAAAGATAAAATGGAAAAAGTATTAGGTGGTATCGCTCAATTGGGCCGTTTACCAGCAGCTTTATTCTTAGTTGACATCGGTCACGAGCATATCGCATTAGCAGAAGCTAAGCGTTTAGGTATCCAAACTTTTGGTATGGTAGATACTAACTGTGATCCTAATAAAGTAGACTTCTCTATCCCTGCAAATGATGATGCTACAAAATCAATTGCAATCATCACTAACTATATCACTGCAGCAATCGCTGAAGGTTTGGCTGAGCGTCAAGCTTCTAAAGATGATGAAACAGAGGTAGAAGAAGGTGCAAACGAATTAGAAGCAAAAGCGAAGAGAATGGAAGCTGAAGCAAATGCTGAAGGCGGAAGAGCTAAGCGTGGTGCTGGTGCAGGAACTTCTGCTCCAGGTGCTCCTAAGCGTCGTACGACTACTGGTTCTCGTGGTCCAGTAAGAAAATAATTAAATATCCCAATTGGGTTGTTGGTCTCTATGCAAATAGATACTAATGACCCAATTGTATTTATTTAACTACGACTATATTAACTAAATATTAATTAGATAATTTTAAAAATAATTTTTATGAGCGCTATAACAGCACAAGATATTAATAAGTTACGTCAAGCAACAGGTGCCGGAATGATGGATTGCCGTAAAGCATTGACTGAAACAAATGGTGATTTTGAAGCAGCAATCGATTGGTTACGTAAGCAAGGACAAAAAGTTGCCGCTAAGCGTAGTGATCGTGAAGCAAAAGAAGGTGTGATTATTGCAAAAACATCTGCTGACAATAAATCAGGATTTATTGTTTGTATTTCTTGTGAAACAGATTTCGTTTCTAAGAATGCAGAATTCGTTGCATTTGCTCAAAGCATTGCTGACGCTGCAGTTGCGAACAATGTAAAATCTGCTGAAGAATTAAATGAAGTAACTGTAAACGGTGCAAAAGTTGCAGACTTGATCAATGATAAATTAGCTTCTATCGGTGAAAAAATTGGTGTTGCTAAATTTGAAAGAATTGATGCTCCTTATGTAGCTTCTTATATCCACGGTGCTTACCGTATGGGTGTATTGGTTGCATTAACTGCTGAAGCTGCTGAATTGGGTAAAGACTTAGCAATGCAAATTGCTGCGATGAACCCAGTTGCTGTGGATGCTGATTCAGTTCCTGCTGAAACAGTTGCACGTGAAAGAGCAATTATCATTGATACAATGAAAGAAGATCCTAAGATGGCAGGTAAGCCAGAAGAAATGATTGCAAAAATTGCCGAAGGTAAAATTGCAGCTTTCTTTAAAGAGCAAACATTATTAGCGCAGTCTTTTGTAAAAGACGGTTCTAAAACTGTTGGCGACCACGTTAAGAGCGTTGGTGACATTAAAGTTACCGAGTTCAAGCGTGTGGCTTTAGGTTAAATTGCAAGCCATCACTGTTTAGTTCAAAAAATACAGATGATACAAATTCCCCGAAGCTAAAAGCGGGGGAATAAAAATACCAAAAGGGGGTCCCAAAAAGGCCCCCTTTTTATTTAGCTTAAATTAAGGACTGCCGTCCATATAAATCCAACAAAACCTTATTCAAAATTTGTATCTTGCAAGTATAAATTGAACCGATTATGCAGCCCAAATACAAACGCGTTTTATTGAAACTTTCTGGTGAAGCTTTATTAGGAAATGAAAGAACGGGAGATCCGTTTAATCCTAAAATCATAGAGCAATATGCCAATGAAATTAAAGAAGTAGTAGCGTTGGGTGTGCAAGTTGCCATTGTGATTGGTGGTGGGAATATTTATCGTGGAATGAATGAAGCTGATAGTGGCATTGAAAGAGCACATGGTGACTACATGGGTATGTTGGCAACCGTGATTAATGCAATGGCAATTCAAGCGATGTTGGAAAAAATTGGAGTGTACACACGTTTACAATCTGCGATTAATATGGAACAGGTTGCAGAACCTTATATCAGAAGAAAAGCATTAAGACATTTGGAAAAAGGCCGTGTAGTTATTTTTGGTGCCGGA
>Ga0214206_1000126_pt1 | contig 21055 bp, 31 predicted proteins | sample TroBogEpilimnion_26_FD_153044 | JGI IMG/M metagenome (GOLD analysis project Ga0214206, IMG submission 153044) | Freshwater microbial communities from Trout Bog Lake, WI - 07JUL2009 epilimnion | ecosystem: Environmental > Aquatic > Freshwater > Lake > Epilimnion/Euphotic zone | place: Trout Bog...
CCCATACGAAATATAAGGACCGGAGTTAGCTGTAATAGACATTTGCTGTCTCCAATCTTACGAAGTTGGGAATGAACCGTAGATCGAACGCCAGTTGTAATAGCCGACCGAATAACGCTCGTAGCCTTTTACCAACAGGTTGTCTGTCGTAAAATCGACTTGCATATCCATTTCGAAAGGAACTCGCTCCATGTACACAAGACCTTTGATGCTGGTCAACAAGAACCATGCATAGTTAGAGGTCAAGAAGTCCATGACCATATAACCTTCAGGCAAGCCGCCTGCGGTCATGAGGATCGCGTTCACATCGTTGTCTGCTGTACCGGGGCGCAACTGGGTCTTGGTCAAGCGGATAGCAACTGGTTCCAAAGCAGGAGGAACAATCAGTTTGCGACCGCGAGCAAAGATCTTAATGCCAGCGATGTCACGGAAGTTCTGACGAATTGCGACCATGCCGTTCAAGAGGGTCGATTCGTTGAGATCAACATCAACGGTCGGCTTGTTGGCAATCGTGGTGCCGTCGATAGGATGCGAGGTGGAGCAGAGAGCAACACCGTCACCGCCGATTGACGCATTGTAGGTCGTCGCAGTGTTCAGAACGTTAGCAGCGTAGATTTCCTTCGTCTGATGGAAGGACTCAACGAGGCCGAGGTTGGTTGGCTTGAACTGTGCTTTGTACAGGTTATCGTCAATCGCCTTACGGGTGATCGCGTAACCGAGAGCAATTTCGTTATGCTCTTGGTTGTACACGTAACGCTCGCCAGCAGCGTTGTCAAACTGGGTGTTACCACCTTCAGTCTTCAATTGTGCCAGACCGAGGTAACGCATTTCAGCGGTACGTTCGAGCGCCATGTTCGACTTGGTGATTTCGAACACCTTGTCGTACTGGCTTGGGATTTGTGCGTACTTGCCTTCAACGCCACGGAGACCGGGGAGAAGAAGGTCACGAATTTGACTAAGATTAATAGCCATTGTGTGTTACTCCTTACAGGCCGGTTGTGGTGCGGAAGGTCTGGTTATTGAACGCTACAGTGATGTAGTTGTACGGAGTGGTTGTATCCGTGCCGTTCGCGCCGGGAGGGGCGGTAACCAGATTGTAAATGCGAAATGCATAGTTCGTGGAAGCGGAAATGTTTGCTTGGTTTGCGTAAGCAATTGACTGACCGCTGAACTGCTGTGCGGAGGTCGGGGAGGTTGTCAAACCAGCCCAGTCGATGTTTTTACCGACGTTTGACTGCACAACAGCAGAAGAACCACTTGATTGAACTTTAAAGAGAGCCTGCGGGTCAGTAATAACCCATGCAGTAATGACGGTTCCGGTAGGAACGGTCGTGCCGCCGGGCCAATAAGGAGACCAAATAACGCGGTTAACGGCTGAAGAGTAATATTCGCAACCGATAAAGACACCGAGGATCTGGTTTGCACCGACAGTAGCGGCTGTCAAATAGCCGCCGGAGAGAGCAACGGGGTCACCCGTCATGTAGTAGTTAGAATCACCGCTAGCGATCAACCATTGCGATTGGCCCAAAGAACCTTCACGCCCATCGAGAAAGCCAGCAAGTTGGAAACCATTGGGCGCTGATGTGTTCGCCATAGGTAGCTCCTGTCTGGAATGATCTTATCTTTTGACAGCGCGTCAGGTTAAGATCAGTCAGCAAAGCCCGCTACGGCGCGTAACGGAAGTGAATACGCAGTAAATAACACACTCATTATTTACTGCGCAAGTGCGTTAAAGGAAAAAATTACTAATTTTTAGCCTTTTGGAATTTCCATCGGAATATATTCTTTATTAATTTGAGTGCGACGTTGGTCACGTTCAAATGTACCCGTTGGAGCCATGCCCAAAGCGCGTTCTTTTTCTTTCACAACGCGGCGAGCCTCCTGCAATTCCAAGAACTTAGCCCGGTTTGAGATTTCTGCTGGGCGTTCCATCAAAATCATCCCCTCACGAATGATCGGACCCTTATGATTAGCGGGCATCATGTGCGGATGACGGCTAACATCAACCGCTTCCCAACCAGCTTGCGCTAATTCTACTTCATATGACCCATCAGTTTGGCCCAAAGTCTCATAACGCTTCCAATTATAATCCCAACCATCCGGGATATCGCGTGGATCAATGTAAAATTTATCATAAAGCGCCATATCCGTATCCGCGTCGCGGGTTCTGTTACGGATTTGTTCCGCACGAATAGCCGCTTCGCGAATGCCGCGTGTTACGGGTGCTGCTTTTACTTCAACTGGTTGGTTTTCCACAACATTATCCTCAAAAACAGATGTGTTATCTTCAATTTCTACCTTGCGGGGACGACCCGGCTTGCGTTTGATGTCATTCATATCTTCAACTGGCCTTTCTTAGCGTAATGTACCATTGCTTCCGCATATTCTTCATCAGACATGCCCAATACTTCTTCCGCATATGCCCGCATTTCGGGTGTAAGTGTCACGCGAGTTTGATTTTGACCCATTGTTGGTACACTTCCGCCACGTGCAACAGGCGCAGCCGTCACAACATTGCGTTGTTTCGGGGCAGTAGCCGTTTCACGAGCCGGTGCATTAAGTTCATTGTCAAGATATTGGAAGTATTGCGGTGTATCCGGTTGGTAATTGTCAGCAATTGCCTTGTAATGAGCAGCCGCTAACATGTTTTTAGACCGTTGATCCTGCATTAAATGGATGTTTTTACGCAACCACGTTTGCGATTCAGGCGATAAACGCTGCAATTCAGCTTCAATAGGGTCGTAATTAGTTTGTTCATACGACGGTTGCTGATATTGCGGTTCCGGTCTGGAGCGTTCCATTTGGATCCGCTCTTCAAGGGCTTCGCGCCCTTGTTGCAAAGTCGCAAGCTTGCTTTCAACCTGTGCCATTTGACGTTGAAGCTTGGCGGCAGCATGATAATCGCCTTGTTCAAGGCGACTCGCATACTCTTTTTCCAACATTTCACCGTCGCGTTCATACGATGCAATAGCATTTACAAATGCGGTGTGTTGAGAATCAGCCGCCTGCGTTGCATATGTGCGAATTTCGGTTTCTTTTTGATAAAGATTCCGTTCCGCTTCATATTTTTGGCGTTTAATTTCTTCAGCTTCACGCTTTTTAGCTTCAAGTTCGCGTTTTAACTGTTCAATGCCTTCATCCGCACTTAAAAGGGGAGCCTCCTCCTCCTTTTCCACAGCGTTTACGGGCAATTTTGCGGGGGTATCCGCGCCAATATCGATCTCTTCGACAACGGGCAACGCTAAGTCAACAATGACTTCTTTAGCTGCTGTATTATCCATGTATCACCTTAAAAAACTACGTCTGGAGATTCAATGCGAAGGCGAACTTGGACATCTTGCACCATACGGCAAAGCACACCGTTAATCATGACCTGCCATCCGTCCGACGGACGAATTACAACCCAATCACCAACGTTCACGTTTTGTCCTTGGAAAGAGGTATTCGCGTCATCAACAAAAGCCTGAACGCCTTTTTTCAAAACAAGGCCAGCTTTTCCCTGATATTCGTCTTCTTTGCGCGAATCATCTGTTAAATAAATACCGGATTTGGTTTTTTCCGGTCGCTTGTACACTGCTACAAGCACCCAATTAAAGAAAATATCTACTTTAGAAAGGTCACCGATAGCGTTACCGATTTGTTCACGCGGGTCTCCCACGTGTTCCATTTTCATATACGTCATATTGTATCCTATCTCGCGTTGTTGTTGTCGCCGATTAACTTTTCGTTAATCTCATGCGCCCAGATAAGTGTGTCAGAAATCGCTTTTAGATATCCGACGGCGTTTTTGTATTCCTCTAGTGTTGCATAAGACCCGCTTAGGATGAATTCCGCCCGGGTCAACTTTTCCTCATTCAGTCGTTCACGCAGCTTGCGATAGAACAACAAGTCAAAACTATTCACTGCACCTCCTTATTTTGCAAGAGGCCATTTCCGTTTTTCTAAACGGCCAAGGCCGGAACCAGAACCATAGTCATGCTCTTGATGTGCTGGCATAGAAGCCTGTGGGGCTTTGCCGCCAACACGACCACCCGACTTGCGCATCGGGGGTGTGGGAGCCGTCATACCGGGCTTCCCAACATTCATAGCTGGGCCTGCGCCCAAACCACCGCCAGCACCAGCCATGCCCGCGCCCGGAGGCATTGCACCCGGAGGAGGACCGCCGGGAGGAGGACCACCAGCGCCGCCCGCAAGGGCAGCAGCAAGCTGTGGGGGAATAGCGGGAGCGCCAGCCATAGGCATAGGAGCCTGCCCGCGAGCCTGCTTACCACCGGCATCTACAATAAGATTAATCGTGGTTCTACCACCGGCTTTGCGATGTGCTCTGCCACCTTTTTTCATTTCATCTTTAGGCATGTTGGAGCCAGCGGGTATTCGCGCTCCCACAGCAGGCATACCAGACATTTTATCCGCTGCACGTTCAATGTTTCTAGAGCGATTTGCCATTTTACTCATTGCGTCCATTTTTTGATCGGCAGGCAAATCATCATAATGGAATGCGCGTCTCATATTATCGCGATGAGCGTTAGAAACATATTTAGATAAAGCGCCACCCGACAATTTATGAGGACGTTCAGCTTTACCGCCCCAGCATTTTTCTTCGCGGTGCTTAAGCGCTTCGCCCTTAACCATTGATTTAATAAGTTTTTTATCAGCGGCTACGTCTTCATGCTTGTGGACGGCCCCACCTTTTTTGTGGGGCATGCCTATACCACCAATTGCGGGGGGAGCATATGGAAGGCCAGCTTTCTTTTTACGCATCGCAAGTGCTGCTACGCGTTTTTTGCGAAGCATGGGGTTCAGACCAGTCAAACCACCAGATGCAAAACCTGTTTCTTTTGCGGATTGTTCAAATTTACGGGTCGCATCACGCAAAGTATCTTCGTTATGCGCACTATCCATACCGTAATCAGAAGCTTCATTTACCGCCTTTTGACGGGATTTTTCGTACTGGGTATGTTCGCTGCGAAGTCCACCGCCGACTTCCTTTTTAGCGCGAGGCTTGTGACCCAAATGGTGTTTGGCGGCTTTGCCTTCAGCATGAGCCACCTTACCCCCGCGTCTAAAACGCTGTTTACCAACGGGCTGCAAACCAGAATTTTCGTCCGTCGTCAGAAGCGGAACGCCGTCATAAGGATGCGTATCATCAAAATGTTTCGCGGTTTTATGAGGTTTATCAACGCCCATGCTTTTTAATTTTTCATGGCGAGACTGTTTTGCTTCATGCTTGTAGTGTGACATTCTGGTTCTCCACGGTGGATTTTCGCACCATAAACTAATTTTTTAACCCTGCCAATGGCCTATACGTTAGGATTTTGCTTCAAATTTTGCATGTCTGGCTCAATAACATTTTCAGCGATATGAGCGCTTTCGGGATGGACAGCAATTTCGCGAGCAAGCTGATACAACGCAATTTGTTCTTTACTTTCACGGTCCGCAGCGCGATTTTGCGCTTCAGTTTGCGCGGATACCGCCTTAACTTTGACTTCCGCAATTTTCGCTTGCGAATCCATCATCTTCGCCTGCGCCATAACCATCGCGGGGTCTTGCATTGGATCCGGCGGCTGTTGCGGAGCAAACAAGGTCTTAGCGTCCTCAATACCCAACATCGTCAATACACGTTCATCAACCGCTTGCGCGTTGTACAGAGTGGGGTTAGCCGCCTGAAGCTGCTTCAAAGCCATAGCTTTTTGGATGCGGGCGGTTTGAGATGGGGTGTTGGGATCCGCAGCGGGCACCAAATTAGCGTTATCAAGTGCTTTTGTCAGAATTGATTCCGACCAAGTTCCAACAGGGAACTTGTTATCACGCCAGAAGCTTTCCGGATCTTCTTTAAAGAGGTCACGAAGCAACGCAAATTCACGAGCCTGCGCGTTATGCATCCGCTTGTGAACGGATGACATAACTTTTTGAGCCTGTTCAATCAAAGCAATTGTTGTGCCAACTGGCGCTTCCGTATTCCCCTCACCGACTTTCATTTCGGCGGTCCCGCCCAAACGTTGACCTGATTGATCAATCAATTCAAGGAGTTGCAAAAACGCTCCATCCACGCCACGGTACGGAAGATTAGAAACAATATTTTGAATTGGCTGTCCGCCGGTCTCAATTCCCACGCCAGAACCGGGCGCAACGCGGAATTCGTTTGTTAATTGGCGACCCGCTTGTTTTGCGTAAATAAATCCGGGAAAGTTTGCGAACATCCCGTTGTCGATGCACAACCGCCAACCGGCGGTCAACGCCATAGTTGAATTACCGAGTAAATGAAGTAAGCCAAAGCCATAAAAACCAATACCGGGTACGAAGATGTACTCGACAAACACCCCTTTACGCAGGAAATTATCATCACCTTGTCTCCACCACCGCCGGATCTCTAAAATTTCGCGGCTCGTTTTGTCAATTGTGACCCGATAAGGGAGGCGAAGGCCCGTAATATTCCCATCAGCATCTTCGTGTTCATACCCCGGAATGTCTAACTCACAATAACATTCGTATACGTCACGCAATTCGTTTTCAAGGTTGGATGTTTGAGTCGGCTTAATCCCTTGAATATCATCAATTTTTTCATCAACGACGTTCTTTTTTGTGGGGCCAGCATCTGACAAAGCAACAGCGCGGTATACACCCAACAACTGCATGCGTTTCATGACCGAAGGTTGCATTTTGATGTGATGCGTAACGCGTTGCGCAGATTCAATGTTTGTTTCCGCGTTGGAAACAATAACATCTTTTACATCCACAAACTCGGATACGGGCCGCCGACGTATCGGGCAGTGATACACTTTCTTAAACGCGGTCCCGCAGAACCCAAGGGAGAAAAACATACGTTCCGTATCGGGGTAATATTCCTTGGCGGTATCCGTTAAATAATGGTTAAAATCCATTTCCAACGCAAGCGCTTCAACTTCAACCGCTTGGTTTTGATACCCGTCATTCCTAACCTTTACGGGGCCAGCCGCCGGTAACATTTCACCTTGCGCGTTCGCTTGAAACCGCACAATAGCTTCCAAAAGAAGGGGATGTTTGACGGTCGCTTGACCCTCAACTGACGTAGACCCATCCGCCGAATTGGATTTTGGGGATTCAATTTTAGTGCCAAGTAGTTCCAAGCCCATAACCATTTGCTGAAGGTATTCGGCTCTAGATTGTTCGTCTTGTTCAATCAAACGCAACAATTCGTTGGAAATTTGGCCTAAAGCGGACCCATCAAGGTCCATCGCAATGTTTTCGTTAAAATCTTCTTCAGACTTTTTTTGCGGGTTTGCCATTTGACCAATGTTAATGGTCACGGATCCGTCCGCGTTCTCGACTTTGATGTAACCCTTATCCATATCGATTTTGGGTTCAATGTCCCCACTACCCTCAAGAATAACATCCATAGGGTCATAATCGTCGTATGTTTTGCCGGATACGGGGTTCTGGCGAAGATTAAAAGGGGCGAGAGCCATGTGTTATACCCAATAAAGCGGTTTTGCGTTACTTTGTGGCCTGTATAACATAGCTTCGGTCTTTTCCGCTATAGCTTCAACAGGTTTTTGTGCAAAACCAATGGTTCGTAGATGTAGAAGCGCCTGAGTCATACTATCAACCAAATCGTCATGCGCTCCCTTCGGGAACGATGTCGCTTGGGCAATCATCTTTTCCGTCCAATCAAAGTCAGGCGCGTAAATCATACCATCCGCGAAAAGATGCTGGATGGCGTAAGCGCGGGCTACTTTATCCCCCCGACCCGGGTCAACAAGTTGTATCCCCCAACTTTCGCGAGCGAAATGCACCCTGATCTCTTGCGCGACGGATATACCCGCTGCTTTTGATTCGATGAGAAGTTTGTCGATCTTAAATTTATTACACAGTAACCCGATTTGCTTCACAAGTTGTGGGAATTCAAGGCGGTCTTGCCACGCGTAGATGAGCATGATCCGCCGATTATCTTGGCGGTCTGTCCATACGCCCCATATGCTTAGAGCCGAATAATCGTTCTCTTGCTTTGTGGTATAGGCTGTATCGAGCGAAGCGACGACATACTCAAACGGTGGGTAAACGGTTTTGGGTAACCCTTCCGCTCCGGACGTAGTCTCGTCCCAAAGGTTCCACCATTCTCTTTTGATGATGCCGCCGCCTTTTGGTTCTGGGCGCTGCTGCAACTGACCCGCTGCCGCAAATGGGCCGAGGCGGGTTTCAAGTTCCGTGACTTCCGGATCCCCAAATCGTTCAGGAACAAGAAGGTCTCCTTCCTCTCGTTCATCGATAAACCATTGAGTAATGCAACGGCGATCCGATTCAAAACGCATCGGTAAGCATAAATGCGTCCAATTTCCGATGTCTTTTGACAAAATATGACCCGTAAGGTCATTTTCGTGGAGTCTCTGCATGATGACAATAAATGCGCCCGTCTTTGGGTCGTTGAGACGGGTGGACATGGATTGATCCCACCATTCGAGCGTACCATCACGGACAAGATCGGATTCCACTTCGTTCGCGTTGTGGGGGTCGTCAACAATGATGATGCTACCACCTTCACCGGTGAGCGACCCGTCAACGGAAGTCGCGAGTCGATATCCGCCTTTATCATTGTCAAAGCGGACTTTTGTGTTTTGATCCGATGTAATTTTAAATCGCTCCCCCCAGTACCGTTTATACCAAGGGCTTTCAAGGAGGCGGCGCGTTTTAAGGCTGTCGCGAATAGACAGGGTTTGTGCGTAAGAAGCAAACAGGAACTGGACGTGCGGGCCTGAAAGGGGGCCGTATTCCCTTTGCGCCCAAATCCACGCGGGGAAAGCGACGGAAACCATTGAGGACTTTGATGTACGCGGCGGAACGTTAATGACAAGCCGCCTGATATCACCATCTGCTACCGCTTTTAAATGTTCCCCAATCGCGTTCAGATGCCACCCGTGTTTGTACGGGTTTGGATCTATGTATTTCCACGCACCACGCAAGAATTTATGGATATTATTTTCATATTCCAACCGGAATATCTCTTTAATCGCCTCGTCAGGGTGTTCCGTAAGTGCTCTATTGTACTCATTCATCGGAAATATACTCGTATTCCGCCTCGATCATGATTTGATCCTTTGACTTCGGGGCCAGTTTTTGGAGCATTTTGAGGCGTTCCGTTTCCGGTAAATTACTAAAATCAAACACAATAGCGGGTGCGCGTTGTTGCTCTTCAGGGTCTTTATCCCGCCAATTCATCCGCGCTTTCGTTAAAAATATACCCGCTTGGATGGAGGATGGTTGGTCTTTCATCGCTTGTTGGTACAGGTTTTCCACGACCAAAGCATTCGCGATCTGCCGACCGTACTGGATTTCGTGTTTGAAATGCTCCTGCAACCACCGTTTGGAAATACCGATGGTGTCTGCGATCTCGTCGTTCGTCAAACCCATCTTTGCGAGGCCCATGAGGGAGCGGCGAAGTCTATCGTCAAGGACAATCTCTTTCCTTTGACGAGGGTTCTTTTCAACTTTGTTTTTTGTTTTATACACTCTTTTGCGTTTTTCTTCGGGCATGCGTTGCCGTCCAATGCTTTTACCGTTAACGGATTTTTGATGTAACCGGCGTAATTTGACCTTTACACCGTTGATGACTTCCGTCTTGTTCATGCGTATAAAATGGATTAAGATATTCGGGTTGTCAATTCTTGCTTGAAAGATAAACGCAGAATGGCTATTAATCAACTGCCTGACGAAGTTCACGACATTACGATGGACCTGATGAATGCCCTTGAAGGGAGGGATTTAGCGATATCGGTCCTCTCCCTTATCAATTCCATCGCATTTTTGATTCAACAAATGCCGGAAGAGAACCACGAGGACATCCTGACAAATTCTACGGATATGTTGATGACATTGTTGGGTTTTATACAAATTGATCCTGAAGAGTTGGCAAACGCCACACGGCACTAAAAGGAGAATGCGTTATGTTTGACCGCAATTACATGACTGAGGAAGAAGCGCTTGTTAAGTATTGCCCCCATCTTGAAGAAGATTGTCTGGGGCATGACTGCATGATGTGGGTATGGCAAGACCCGCAGATTGTATGGTCGGAAGAATCTCCCGGCGAAGGTTGGGTAAAGGGCGAGATTGACGATGTTATTTTCAATCTTGGGGGAGCGGAGAAAAAGCCGCCCAAATATGAATGGAAGAAAGAGCGGGAAGTTTTGCGTGGGCGTTGCGGATTGCGCAAATATTGATCACTTGACAGCGACCCGAATAAACCATAGCTTCATAGGTCAATGAAATCCATCAGCCCGACAGGCATTGGGTCCGTATTTGTTAATTCAAATGTAAAAACGCACCGGCAATGTTATGCGGAGAAATATCGGGTAAACGGATAAACGCATAAAGGAAATCCATCCTCCCGAGAAGTCCCATCCGATGGGCTTCCGAGTAGATATCGGGTAAACGGATATTATAAAACATAGGGGTAAGCGGGTTTTTACTGTTTCACCGCCCTAGGGATGCCGAAGCAGAACAGTGTCAGGCATCCCACCCCCATTAGACGATCTGGGTACAGGCTCACGTTTTGCGTGAGTCACGTCGCAATTCCAGACAGGGACCGCCATAACGTGAAGTACCCACCAAATTTCTCAAACAATTGGTGATTTATGTGCGATAGGACGCATCTGGTTAAAAAACGGGAGAAGCAAATGGATTACAAGGAAGTCATACGCGATTACGGGGTTGATATCTATTACACCCTCCTCCTCCCCGCCATCCGGGGATTGGAGTACAACAAAATCGAAGACGGGTACGTATACGACGAAACAAAAGCGGAAACCGTCAAAGCGACCATAGCGATCATCGAAACACTCTTCGACATGGTGGATAGTGGATCCGATACGCCCACCGCACCTATTCCGTAAGCCGACCCTACAGGATCACTTACGCATACGCGCACATAAATGCGCAAGGGCAAGCCTTCGGCAGCTCGATGAGGGTCTCTCCCCCGCAATCCTTTTCCAGTACTGTGTGAACTCCGGAATGTGTTTATGCGAGGTGGCACTGCGTGCCGCAGAGCGGCTTGATGAACTCGAAAATAGCCTCCGGCGGGGATCCAAAAAGGGGTAGCCCCATAGTAATTTAGTGGGGGTGAAGAATCGTGGGAAATTTGGGAATTTTTGGGGGATTAACCGGGGATCCTAAAGGATCCCCTAGGTTTTTTTTCAGGGGGGTATAGGACTGTTTTCCTACACAGGAATATATGTGCTGTCAACATAAGTAATACTACTTACTTGACAATACATTCATTCCTATCTGTTAGGAACGCATACCTATGTCAATATAGGTAGTAATACGTATACGTAGTAATACTTATATATACTAAAGTATTATTGATTAAACCTTTGGTTTATGCAAGGATGCTATTGCGTCACGGGGACGCTACGAAAAGGATACTGCTATGAAAAAAGACAATATTCTCACTGCCAAGTATTACGCTCAGGCACTCGCTGATCACGCTACAATCGCTCACTGGACTGACGGCAATGTTAATTTCCATGAGCAGTATATGCGCGATGCACTCGCAAAGATTGCCAAGTCTATGGGATACGCTCTTGTCGATATCACTGAGACTTTGGAGGCTTTTGAAGCCAGTGACGATATTTCTATCGCGGCATAAAGCAAAGGGGGCGCAAGCCCCCTATCATCAAAAGGATTGATACAATGAAAACGATAGTATTATCCGCCCCTATCTATTGGGCCTCTTATCTAATCAATGCCGATGCATCAGGCATGGATGATAATGAAATTGAAGCTTGTGACGCATGGTTGCGTGCTGAATTCAGTCGGCAGTCTTATTCATGCGTTGACGTGCTCGACGTTGGTTTTATGTATTACCATGACGCGTCTTTCTTCTATCCGTTGGGTTCGGATTGCGCTGAATATACTTTTATAGTTTAGACAGACTGAAACATTGTTGCACAATAATTAAGGCACGCTCTATTTGCGTGCCTTTTCTTTTGTCCTATCCATTGTGCATTGCAGCAAAAAATGGGGTTTTGAGGGGGTCAAGTATTTCGCAGGTGCGAGATAGATTGACCCGCCCCATGTTTCACGTGAAACAAATCAGGCAAAGGCCTTTTCTGCTAGTCCCCACAATTGTGCGTTAAACCGTAAATCACTATCAGCACCACGTATCCGCCGGACAGAACGGGTTTTGCCTGTAGCGTTCCCTTGCAATCCGCCGCGGACTAGGTGCTCTTGAACGCGATTGAAAACATGCCATGCATTGTCCCCATTGTCTTCTATGCGCTTTGCTTCTAACAAATCACCAGCCACAATTGGTGCTTTATCTGCTATCGGATAGCGAAGCGCAAGCGCAGCATGAGCGAAGTCTAATTGTTGGGCGTAGCTTAAATATTGTTTAGACCAGCCGTCAATCAGTCTATCCGCCGCGCTTGTAGTCGTTTGAATATGGTTTACCGCCGCCTTGATACGATACCAAAGGTTTCCGCCACGATGCCCAAGCGTTGCTTGCCCGAAGTCTTTAGAATAAGCGACAATCCCATTCGCGCAAACAAAGCGGAAAACACCAGCAAATAACTCGACTGCCCTAGTCCCATCGTGTGCATTGCGTAAAAGGATTTGAGAGACTGTCCCATCGTGCTTTATTGGGGCTTCGCTATGCTGGAATTTGACAATGTGCGTATTAAATCCGAATTTATGCGCCTTTCGCACTCTTGCGGCCTGAGCGTCTACTACACCATAACCAAGCTCTGCCATATGCCGCACTATATCTATAGTCGGAATATGCGCATATTTTGCGCTTCTAGTATGGTGTGGTTCCATTTTGAAAACTGCTGCTGGTAAATCATTAATGTTTTTAAATTGTGTTAACATAGGCTTTGCTTCCTTTTGCTTTATGGCCACTATTAGCCATGAGCAGACAATACTGTAAACTAATCCTTTAAACAAGCTTTTTTTGATGCGTGAAAATACTTAGTCTTTTGCTCATTCTGGGAATAAGTAAAAATGCGTATTTAATCGATTTGCGCTTGACTATTGTCCCCACAATGTTTTACTTGCGCTTAATCATTGTAAAAGGAGTAAATGCAATGTCCATTCAGTTTAGACGTTTCTTTTCCGTTGATAGTCCAAAAGCAATCAAAGCGAATTCCTTTGGCTGGCTTAATGCTATTAATTACATGGCACCAGCTGCGACTGCTGGCTTTGGGGATTTTTGTCCAGATGCTTCCGACGGATGCCGTTCGATTTGCTTAGGCGAGCACTCAGGACAGGCCGCCATGCGTAAAGACGGTGAGGATAATGTGGTAACAATATCCCGCAAAAACAAAATCGCGTATTTCATGCGAGACCGTCAGGCCTTTCTGTCCGAAGCTTGCTATCATATCAACAAACTAAAAGATCAGGCACTAGCCAATGATCTAAAGCTTGCTGTGCGTCTTAATGGTTCCACGGATATTGCATTTGAGGGAATTCGAGATAATGCCGGAAAAACGATTTTCGACCATTTTCCGGAAATCCAGTTTCTTGACTACACGAAAAACGCGAGACGGTTTAAGCGCAAGCTTCCGGACAATTACCATTTGACATTTTCTCGTTCGGAAACTAACGAGGCACAATGCCAAGAATTATTGGAACAAGGCCACAATGTCGCTGTGATCTTTGCGCATGGTTTACCAGTCCGCCGGAAGCTTTGGGGTGCGCGCATTATCGATGGCGATAAGCACGATTTGCGCTTCTTAGACCCTCGCGGCGTGATTGTCGGATTGTCACCAAAAGGAAACAAGGCGAAACGCGACATGTCCGGCTTTGTGTTGCGCGACTATTGAGGGATAGGGCGCAAGCCCTTCCCTTTTCGCTGTGTATTGCAACAGCGGCAAACGCTTCACGCTTGGGAGTCGGCGTGGTCAATGGCGGGGTAAAAGTCCTTAGACGTTCCCGTAATTATTAACCGAAAAGGAACCCAAACCATGACCGGAATTTATACCGTCGTTAACGATAGCGACCTAATGGACGCACCCCATACCGTGTCTTTTTGCTACCGGAAACCCGCCGAAGAATATGTCCGCGAGTTGTTTAGGGTTTATTTGGAATATTCCAAAACTGACCCAACCGAACCGTTACCGGAACCCGAAACCTACTACAACGGGGAAAAATACACGTTCGAGGGCGGATACTGCACCGAAACCGTCTTTTTAATCGAAACCGAATTACTGGGAGAGTAAAACGATGCTTTACATTGTATCAAACGAAGACCTAAAAGAAACCGCCAATAATGCGGGGGAGAAAGAATGGTTTGCATATTTGGGGGACGCAGAAGAAGCCGCCAAACGCATTGCGAACGAAACAGGCATGCTGCAACACATCTATAGTTTTGTGCGGCACCATAGCATTATGCCCGAACCCGAAAGAACCTACCGCCTGTGCTTTAAAAAGATCGATGGTCATTATATGACCGTAAACGCTCATAACCTTGAGGAAGCGATTGAAAAGGGGAAAGACCGCCTGTCATCAACCGATTATGAATTCTATGACCATGTGGAACTCGCGTATCAGGAGACACCAGATGAAACGTGATTACAAAGTGACCGTCACCAAGGTTTCAACCATTACCGTTACCGCTTATGATGAAGAGGACGCGATTGAGATTGCGTCCCAACTCCCCAATTCATTAACGGATTGGGAACACAAAACCGAATATGAGGCAGAAGAGGAATACGATTACGATGAAGAACCGTAACCCAGTCGGGAAAGCATTACGCGATCCCGTATTCAGACAAAGGGTTGTGAAAGACAAAAAAGCGGAACACAACCGCCGACAATGCCGAACCCACAACCCCAAAACAGACTTCACAATGACAAAGAACAGAGGCGGGTCAAACCGCCTTTTTCATATAAAAAACAATACTTTAGTGTTGTTTTCCCGTCAAGGTTGACAACTATCAATTTTTGGTTTAAAGAACGGGTTAAGTGCTTGAAAAAGGATCACAAATTATGAAAATGCGTTTCTATTATTGTCAAAGATGCGGTAGCACCCATATTTCCGCACCCACCACCACACAATGGGATCAGGCGGCTCAACAATGGGTTGCGGATGCACCGAACCTTGAGACGGGTTTCTGTGCGGTTTGTGAAGAACCGACCCAGATCCGTGAGGGTTTGATTATGGAAAAAATCGAGGTTGAACGTTAACCATACGGGGGTGAGTACAAATGGACATTGTTGAACGGTTAATGAACCGACACTGCTGCCAAGACAATTTTGACCAAGAGGCGGCGCAAGAAATCAAGCGGTTACGTAAGGCTCTGCAAGAAATTTTTGACCACGATAGCAGTTTGAATGATGAATACACCTTCATTTCTTTTGTGGCAAAAAATGCTCTGAACACCAAAAAACAAGGCAAAGAAGAAGTGATGGACATTGTCGATAAACTCCGCCGTTTCCGCCCTACATATGGTTGGCCCGAAGAAAGTTCTGTGATCGTTGAGCCGACTATGAACCATGTTGCTGCTGACGAAATCGAACGGCTTAGGGGAAAAATTAAGAAGCTGGAAAGAGAACTAGATAAAAAAGATGCCAATGCAGACATGCAATATTTAAATGGAATGAAATTCGGTTGGAATTGCAGTCTTTATGAAGACAACGAAACGTACGAAACAGTAAAAAAATCAATCTTATTACAGATACGGCATTGGAAACAGCATTGGAGAAAGAGTGATGACAAAAATGATTAAATCACGAATTAACGCATTGGAAATTGAAAACGCGGAATTACGGCGGGAAACCGTAACCTTACGTGATCAATTCGCTATGGCAGCGTTGCCATCCGTAATAAGGGATGATCATAGGCAAGATCACATTGCAAAACGTGCATACCAAATAGCTGATGCTATGCTTGCAGCGCGGGACGATTCAACCGAAAATTGAGCGAAGTATTCACCTTCCGGTTATGACCCACTGTTATAGTGACCGCCTTCCCAACCCACAGGAGGCCACTATGGCAAAATTTATTGTTTCTTTATCCGCTCCTCTCGCTCGTGAATACGAGGTTGTTGCTGATGATATTGACGCAGCAATCGAAATCGCGACCGCTGAATTCATTAAAGATTTTCCGGTGGCGGCAAACACCGCCGAGATTGATGAATTCGACGTGGAGGTTTCTGAGTCTTACGAAATCGACAATGACGGTAACGTTGTTGATGACGAAGAAGAAGACGCAGACGAAGAGTGATGAAATGGGGGAGGGCCGAAACGGGGGGAAAGCCCTCCCCCTTTCTCAACCGCCGACAAAAGGAGCAAAACGGCGGGAGAAGTGTTCATAATTAACCGATATTGTTCATGAGAACAACCGGCTTTCAGTATTAAATTCCAAAACCGCATATCCAATTTTACCCGCATCGGGTTGGTAGCGGATCTTTTTCACATAAATACCCGTTGTTGTATCATATTCCGGATCTCCAATCCGACCGATAATGACCCCCAAATCCGCTTTGTTCGCCCAATGGGAACTATCCGCGAGGTTATACAGCCCCAATTCTTCGCTATCCATTTGGCTTGATGCTTTCGTCGGGTGAACGACCACAATCACCAAAACATTGTATTGCATAGCGAATGATTTAAGCTTTTTGATGGCCCGACCGATATATTCCGTGTGGCTTTCGTCCGACCGCTTGCGATGCTCAATCTCGTTCCACGGGTCAATCAATACGCACTTAACCCCTTCACGAATGACAGCCGTCTGCATTTTATCAATCAACCAATCAATATCATGTTCCGTGTCCAAATCCGAACGGTTTGGAGCAATGAACGTGAAATACTTGTTAATAAAGGCCTTGGCTTTCTCCTGAAGCGCGACAGACCCATGCGTAAATTTACAACCCATAGCCGCCCCCATAATCGCGTGAGTGACATAAGGCGCGATCTGCATCTCGAATGAGGCTACAGCAATAGGCCATTTATGAAGCTTTGCGAGGTTCGCGACTAACTGCATCGTCCATGTGGATTTACCATGCCCCGGAAAACCGCCTACAACCATGAAAGCGCCGAGGTGAGGCTTGATGTACCCATCGACTAACGCCCAGCCTGTAGAGTACGTTTTTATTGGATCTGTAGGGGGAAAATCCTCCTCCTTGTACAGTCCGTCTATTGGGTACGGCTTGGCGGACGCAATACAGTCCAAAACAGCTTGCGGGCCGTGTTGAACCAAGACCTCATTAAAGTCTTTACATCCAGTTGGATACACCACAAACGAACACCGAACACGATCCAAGCGACGTGCAAGTTCTTCAGATAATCGTTGACCAGCTTCATCATTGTCCGCCGCTATTATGATCCGTGGTATTTTGGATATTATTTCCCAGTCATTAGCGAGGAAAGAATACTTTGTGTCACTTCCAAACTCGATGTCATCACATCCTTGAGGTACTCGTATAAGCTTACCAGTACTATCACGAGGGGGAGGAGCACCATCAGGAACGGAAACAACAAAAGGCACACCGCACGCTGCCACACTGATTGCATCTATTTCCCCTTCCGTAATAATGAGGGCCGCATCGCCCGATTGAACCATTGGGTCTTCTAACACATCAGCGTTAAAGAACCGTTTCTCACCACTTTTCTTTTGCCAGAATGTTTTTTGCGGGCCGCGATACTTCGCACCCACTTCAACACCGTGGCGGATAAACGGGAAAACAAATATGTCCCCGTTTTCATCTTGAATTACCGACCCATCCTGATCGCGCTTGCCGGAGTAGCATCCCATATGTTCTGCGATTATCTCCGTCAGCCCCCGACCTTCTAGCCACCTTTTGTGCATTTCCGAGATCATCTATTTCCCCGCCCGTCCAATTACAGTTAAAACAACGCCAACCGATGCCCGTCTCATCGATCCGCACTGATAAACAACGATCATGATTTTTCTTGCGCGTATGGCTGCATTGGGGACACAGGGTCTTGTAAGACCCCGCTTTCCCCGTTCGCAATTCTATCCCATGCGCCCGTGCTAACGCAAGCACGTCCATCAATTTAACATTTCTTTATTGATAAGGTTAAAATTACCAGCTTCAGGATTATGCATATGCGCGTGAATCAAAACCATAACACGGATATACAAATCATCTGGATTATCAGTATCACTCGCCATTAATGACGCGAGAACAGTCTGCATTGTCAAAATACCCATTGACAAGCTTTTACCGTTTACGACTTCCGCGAGTTGCTGACAAACCGCCTCAAACTCTTTGGCGTTTTCCGTCATAAATTCATTCGCATCGTTCAAAATTTTTTCATGATCTTTAAAACTAATCCGTTCCATCTCTTTTCCCCATATCTTCACAAATTTCACACATTGCTTTTACGCAGATGATTACACTGGCCCACGTAATAATCCCCACAGGGATATACACGCATACAATGTCCAAATTACTGATCATAGGTCAACCGATTGATCACTTCGAGGAATGAGGCGTATTGACGATACGTCATCATAACACCATCATCCGTAAACCTTGTATTATCAATCAGCATGTTAATCGCTTCATTAATATTACGAAGCAAAAGAGCCGCCTTCCATTCGACCGTGTCTTCTTTATCAAACATCATTTGACCCGAATCACGAGCGTAATCGTCCGCAACCTGTGCCGCATTTTCTAATTGACTAATTAATTCAAACATGTATGGATCCTTTTGTTTCGTATGCTCCCCGCGAGCATGTGGAATATAAACATGCTCTTATGACGTTGTCAAGCAAAGGTTTAAAAGGATGCGATCAAAAGAAGCGGGTCAAGAGGTTTTAGTTGAAACCTTGCAGGCTCTTATGGCGGCACAGAACAATATGGCTGCTGCCGCACGAATGACAAAAGTCCCTTACATTACATATGTTAAACGGGTAGAAGCAGCGAAAAAGAAATTTCCGGATGGGCTTCCGGAAAAATTACAACCGAAAATGCGGTGGAGCATTCCACCTATGTTAAACCTCGATTTGGGTAAAGAGGTCACTGTCCTCGCGGGTGGTGATTTGCACACATGGTATGGTGAACCGCCCATCATGTGGCAGGCTTTCTGCCGGATCGCACACTTAATCAAACCCGATGTTATCGTGCTGATGGGTGATATGATTGATGGTGCGCGTGTTAGTAAATACGCGAATATGTATGGAAGCACCGCACCAAAAGTCGCGTTGGAAATCGAGACGTTCCAAGAATACTTAACGATGCTCCCAAAATGCAAAAACGTTTACTGGACTGTCGGTAACCATGACATCCGCGTTGATTCGTATTTGATGCAGAACGCATCGGAACTCGCGGAATATGTTGGTGGTCTTGCTGATCGTTTCCCACAGATCAATTTCTGTATGGGTTTGACGATTGGGGAAACTGAATTCCGCCATCGGTATCGTGGCGGGATCCACACCGCCTTTAACAACACTCGTGAGGCTGGTATCAATATGATTACGGCTCACACACACGCCCTACAAGTCACTGCGCATCGTAACAGGCGCGGTACTACCTACGGCGTGGAGACGGGCATGCTTGGCCCTGTAAATGGCCCCCAGTTTGAATATACGGAGGGTGCGCCCACCCGTTATCAAGAGGGGTTCGCGGTTCTGACGATTGATGCGGAGGGATATATGTTCCCTCCGGAATTGTGTGAGAAGGTGCGAGGCCGCCCCGTATTCCGTGGGGATTACGTTCTCTGACGAACACGAAACAACGAAGGCTTGCGCTTAATCGCGATATACTCATATTGCATATAGCCAAGCTTTCGTTGAAACAAAAACACTTTCTTTTTCGCTTCCAAATCCATTGCTAACGCACCAACTTGTTTGATTTGCTTCGCCCTTTCGTTGTCAGCGTCACCAACGCTATCTCTCGCCATAAAACCCGTATAATACACATACGCTTCATACGGCTGCGATGAATGCAACCATTCCAAAATATCTGTCACTGATCCGTTCTCCAAACTCATGCTGGCTCCTTGGGGACTTCCTGTATTGCAGGCCGCCGCGATAGCATCTGCTTAATCGTTTCGGACTTGATAGTCAGTTCGTTACGGAGAGACTCGTTTTCCCTCGCCTGTTGCGTCATGATCCCACGCCCCATGCGAATAACATCAACTATGTGCTGTAGGTCTTGGCTTTTCGTGTCCTTCAAACGCTCAATAATGGCGGTTGCTTGATCGATATACCTTTGAAGACCTTCGTTCATATGTCCCACCGATGTATTTCTTCTTTAACGCACCGCGCTGTGAATAATGGTTTCAACAACGCAGCACACGCAGCAAACGCGAAAAACCCAAATAGATATATGCGCAGGGATATTTCTATCCCCACGCGCTCTATCCACAATGTTATTTTGCGTCCATCCACCGGCTTGATTCCGTCATCTTTGATGCGAGAGCACTCAATGTCTGACTATACTGAGACGCGAACCAAGTAAACATTTCATTTGCCTTGGCAACTTCCAAATCGTGTTGAACGCGCTGCTCAACCGACAGGAAACTCGTTTCTTTTTTGGATAAAATATCCAAGAGATTACGATAATGGTCGCGCTGCTCCATAAAATTCTGCAACACTTTGACGCGAGGATCCGTTTGATCTTGCGTCATTGGTGTAACAATGGGTGCTACGCCAAAGTACGGTGTTGCCGCCATTGTTTGATCCGCGACGATGGTAACCGTTTGGGTTTCCGCCTGCTTGATCTGATCACGCGCCCATTTCGGAATATATTCACCCCTCTTCTGCCCCTTCATCGGGTGTGGGCGTGGAACCAACTTGATTGGTTCTTTCGCAAAACCGAACCGTTCAATCGCCTCCGCAATCTCGTATTCCCTGCCACCAAGCATACGGGCAATCGCATGGATCGTCCGCCCTTCTTCGACATACAGTTTCTTCAGTTTGTTTTCCTTCTGCTTTGACCATTGCAAAATTTTGCGAGGTTTCGCTTTCGTAAAATCACTGACTTGTTCACGAAATTTATTTAGGCCGTCCATATCGTTTTGACTAAACAAAGTTTTTACTCCTTGGTTTGTTGATAGCTTCCGCCAATTCAACGACTTCCGCTATTGAGGGAGGGTATTTGCATTTCGCCAAGATACC
>Ga0214206_1000129_pt1 | contig 20872 bp, 25 predicted proteins | sample TroBogEpilimnion_26_FD_153044 | JGI IMG/M metagenome (GOLD analysis project Ga0214206, IMG submission 153044) | Freshwater microbial communities from Trout Bog Lake, WI - 07JUL2009 epilimnion | ecosystem: Environmental > Aquatic > Freshwater > Lake > Epilimnion/Euphotic zone | place: Trout Bog...
GTCCGCCACAAAGCGCGAGACGTTGTTGCAAATGCGGTCGGTCGTGCCCCAATCGCTCGTCACATTCGAGCCGTAAGGGATGCCTTGTCCGCCACCGATGGCCGCGTTGTAGGTGTAGCACGGCGGATTGAATTTATTAGCAGGGTCGTAAAACAGGGTGACACCTGTTGGCAACGATTTACCGGACGGCACGGCGTCAGCGGCTTCCACGAGCGGACGCAGCGCGTAATAAGCCTTTTGCAAACTTGAGCAGCTACCTGAATAGGTCGTATTCGGGCATGAGCCGTAATCGCAATCTGCCAATCCGCTGCCATCATCTTCCAACCACGACCACGGACACGATGACGCTGAACCGTCGTAATCGCAATCCGGCTTGAACGGCGTCTGGTCTAGCGGGTCAACCATCGTCAACCCAATCATGCTTTGAGAGTGCGAGCCGTAGCCGTTATCAATCGGCACAGTCGGAAAATCAAACAGCACTTGCGGCGTGAAACTTTCCGGTGAACCGCTCGGCACAATGCCGACGATGGCCGGACATGAACCATTCAGATAATTAAATTGCTCGATGGAATAACCAGAATCCAAGCAGCCTGCTATGCCATCCACCCAAACCGGCGGATAACTGCCATAGGCTGCAGTGTAAGCAGATTGCTTCGCGCTCGCATTGGCTCCTGACGCCGCTTCGTTCGCAATCAATGTTGGATTGGTCGGGTCTCCCGCGAGCGCAATCACGTCGGCATCATGCGCGGCGATAGCGGCAGCGACAATCGCTGCTGCTGCCGCCATGCGCTGGTCGAATCTCCATTTAATATGAACGCCAGTGTTTTGGCTCGCGTTCGTAAAACCAGATTGCGCCCACGTCAGCGCCGCGTCCACCATCCAAACCGCCGTCGGATAATTTGAAGTTGTCGCCGTGAAATGCGAATCGTCCGTGCGCGCCAGCACGAGCGGCGAGCCATTCAATAAAGTTCCGCCCGCGTCGTAAAGATTCACAGCGCGGAGCGCATTGCTGGCAGGGTCAACGCGGAAGTAAGGTTGCGCCGTTGTCGTTGTCACCGTCAGGACGCCGCCGGAATATCCGGTGGTAATTGCCACGCGGCCAGTGATGCCAGGCGCGGAGTCGAACGTCTGCGCGTATTGCGTATAACCTAACCAGCGCAAGCGGCCAAGATGCGTGTAGCCGTCGCTGCGCTGGTCGGGTTCAACGAAAGCGTAGCCGGTTGGCAACGTGTCAATCTGCGCTCCGACCGTCACCGTCCAATTCGGACGCCCAAACGCATCTGCGCTGGTCGCCGCGATGCCGCTGATTTTGTAAATACCATCGCCCTCGACCACGATGTAGTCATTCACAGCCAACCCGCCCGCCTCCAGCGGTGCTTTCGCCGAATGTCCCGCCGTGTCGTAAAATCCCGTCTGACAAACCGTGAACGTCGGTGCGCTGCCTGACACCACGCCGCAAACCGTCGTCTGGTCAACGTCAAATTTCCGCTTGCCACTCGGTTGCAGATAATCTACTGCGTTCCATTTTTGCACCGCTTGACAATACTTTCCGCCCTTCAAATAGCCGTTTGAGAAGTCGGTAAACTGTTGCGGGAAATTGCCGATGTTCGGCGTCCCTGCCGCTGCGCCGTCGTATTGTTCGTTTTGCGGCGGCATCCAGCGCATCGTCGGCAAAGGCAACTGACTGTCCGAATATGCGCCGTGCGAATAGGCGTTCCACTGATATTGTCCGGTCGGATTGCCGTCAACGCAAATTTCATCGCGCCGATAGTTCACTGCGTTCATCCAAAAGAATCTGTCCGTGATGCCCGTTGTGATATAGGGGTCGTAAGGCGGATGCGGTCGAGTGCGGCTGATGATGCTGCCGGAATAAAGACCGCTGATGCAAACCGCGCCCGCCCAAGTGTTATCCTCGGTTGGCTGAATGAACGTGCCGGATGTCGCGTTGGCCGTGCCAGGATATTTCCAGACGAAATCATTCGGCGTTCTCCACGGCATAGCCCCGAAGCGTTGATTCCAGTCGCCAGCGCCGGGCGTTCCCGCCGTCCAATTAGTAGGTGGCGGCGTGGTTGTATTCGGCACATAGCCGTTTGGGTCATACGTCCACGGCGCACGGCCAAGGGTGTCGGCGATAAACCGATTCTGGTCGTCCATGATGTAACCGCCGTCCGCGTAGTTGTAATACTGAAAGAGCGGCAAGCTCGGCGCGTTCGCAAGTGGTAATTCGTCCCAGCAACAAAGTGCGGAGTGCGCCAAGTTTTCATCCGTCCGCAAGCTGTTGAGATAACTGAAGTCGCTCATGTCCCACGCATTCATCGCCGCTTCAAAATCCGCAACGTATTCCGCCGCCGTGTATGGGTAGGATAGCGTGATGGTCAAACTGCACGTCGTCGCGGAAGTTTTGCCCTCCCCCGGCTGCGCTTGATTGGCGGTGAACGCCAAAGATAAAACCGTGTCCGTGATGGACGCCGCTGCCGTGGCGGAAGCTGTTACCGAACCGTCATCCGCCGCCCAGCTTGAAGATGCGCTCGCGCTCGCGGCATTGCCGGAAACTGACATGGAACCCGTGCCGCCACTGATTGCACTCGTCATGGTGTAAGTGTCGCCCGCGTTCACATAGCTGGGCACATAACCATACGTCAACATCAATCCATTGGTCGTGTAGCCATTGGATTGCACGCGGTCAACCATGTTCGTCGCCGCCACATCCGAAGTGCTGGGAATGTTTGCCGCCATCTTTACCACGTTCAACATCTGGGAGATTGCGCCATTGCCGTCGATACAAGGTAAGTCCGTGTCCAACCTCAAATCCCGCAATTGGTAGCGTTCATCCCATTGCACGTAATCTTTGTCCTGCGTCACGTTGAACGCCGTCACCTGCCGCACTTCCACGCCGGTATAGCGGTTCACCGTCGTTACATACGTTCCCGTGATGGTGATGTTGCCTGCCGTGTTCGGCGTCGGATTCGTGTCCGTATTCACCAACGACACGCTGAACTGCGTCGTGATGGTGCGATACTTCGTTTGCGTCGGCGATTTTGTCGGGTCGAGCGTGCCGCTTTCATTGTCCAAAAATCCGAACCGCCCATGCCAATACTTCTGCGCGAAAATCCACTGCCCACCGCGCCGCCGCGCCATCAACATATCCATCATCAACTGCGCTGTGCCCGTGCCGCTGCCCGTGGCCGTCACCGTAAAAATGTCATTCACCGCTGGCGTGGCACTCGCGCCCATGGCGTGCCAGTCCGTCGTGCCGAGCGAAACAATCTGCGCGATGTCCCCGACCTGAAATAAACTCGCCGCCGCACTCGGATAAGATTGGAACGAATTATTGTCAATCGTGTAATGCGTGGCGTCTTGCGCCGCGCCCGCCACGATGTCATCCGTTCCAACTGTCACTTCCTGCGCGGGCAAGCCATTGTAATCACCCGCCGTCAGCCAGTTTCCGCAAAGGCCGCATTTTGCGCCGCCCGAACACGCTCCCGCACCCCCACCGCCGCCGGAGCAAGAACTCGGATTCGTGTCGTAGGTGATGTCCAACCGCGCCGCCGGAATGCTCGAACCATTCGCCGTCGCCACAGCCTTCGTCGTCGGGTCGGTGCAATCCGATTGCGTCCGCACCTGTGTCACGTTCTTCAAACGCGGAACGTATGCGCCGTAATCACACGCCGGACATTTGTTGCGCGGAGATTTCTTCGTTGCGGTATCGGCTGACGGAGTGCAAGACATAATCAAGTTATATCGCCGCGATAAATCCAATGCAGAATTGGAGAGCCGGAAGTGGGATTTACTAAATCCAAATCACCCACCAATGGGTAGCCGCTAGGAACGGTTGTTCCCATTAGAAAGGTTGCACCACCAACAACTGCCGCGCCAGCCGGATAAGGAAATACCGGCACATTAAATTTTCCGCCATTTGCAGCGGGAACATTTTGACAGCATTCCCACAAGCCTTGACACGCTTTTGTGTTTGTGCCGGAAACCAAGTCTATCATTCCCGTCGTTACCAGCGGGTTTAACGCCGAAATGTAAGCCCATTTCCCGACATAATAATCTAATCTTGGGTCAAGCTCTTTGCGCGAGGCATACATCCAATCCCAACCGCCAGAAATCGCACCGCCGACGATGCGATGCCTCAATTTTTCAATCTGGCGCGTGTTTTGTTGCGTGGCTTGCGAAATAAATTCTAATGCCCGCGCCGTGTCCTTGCTCTTTATCCAGTTTTTTGCATTGGCGTCAGAGTCGCGCACGGAGCGCATAGACGAGCCTTCGTGAAAGGCTGGCTGCTTGGCTCTCGGAATTGGCGAGTTGAAATTACTCATGCCTGAAATTTGTAATCCGTTGACACTATCGGGCGATTATTGCGCGTCAGCAAATCTTCATCCCAATGTCCAACGGGCGAACAAATCCATTTGCTCGTAATCTTAAACCAAGTGCGCTGATAATCAACTTCATCCGGCTTGCGAAGGCACGACATATCCAGTTGCCCGCCAAACTGTCCATTCTGTGCAAAACTTTGCGGATTCCAGTAGGTCAGGTAGTCGAATATGGTGTGCGTGCCAGTTTGTGTGGGGTCGGTAAAATATGCTGGAATAATGCCAATGGGATTTTCGACATAATTTCCGGGGTTAAGAAACACAGGCGCAAAATAGTATTGACTCCAAGTTATTTCGTAGCCAGTGACAGGCGGCGTATCTTCACCGCGCCAAATCTTGTAAAGCATTTCTTTTGCTGCGGCCAATGCAATCACAATCGGGTCGCTTGCGCTGGCTAGATTCACCGGCACAGAAACCGTGAAATATTGGCAATTCGGTTTGCCCGTCAAAGTCGAAGTTTGGCCGTCCCAATAAACAGGGTCGGGGATTTTGGTTGAAGAATCGGCGGGCGTAGTAAAGTTCGGATTGGGGACATTGACATCAACCTTGCCGTTTTTGATTTGCGCCAAAACCATGCCTTGCACCGTCCCAATCCATGTTGACGCGCCGGGGTATGTCGGTGAATCCTTGTAAGATTGAATCATCTTGACGATAGATTCTTTGATTTGCGTGTAATAAACGTCGGTATTGCCAACGGTGATGTGGCTAGATTGGTCGCTAACGTATGGCAACAAAGCCCACGAATAGCGCGGATGCTTCATTATATCCACGCCTAACTCAACGGGGACGCACTGAAATTCGTCAGGCGGTGAGTCAAACGAAATGGATTCTGACGTGACGGACAATGAAGCCATGCCGCCTTTCAACGCTTGCATCTTGCTTGAAAGGATGCGCCAACGGTTGCCAAATCCGTCCGTGATAAATGTGCCGCGCCCTAAAACTTGAAGATAGTTCAGCGCACTTTGATAAAGCGTTTTGAAACGATGTTGCGCCGTCGCTTGCTCGGCGCGTTCAATTTCAGGCGAGTCAAAATCTTCCTCAACGGCATTGGCGACAGTTGCCGCATTGCCGCTTTTCGTGATGCTGGTTGCTGGCGATGCCGTTCCCGCCGTGCCGTTGACTAGCCCGTTGGTTTGCGATGGCAAAACCGTCGTGCCATCAGCACGATTAAATCCAAATGGTAATGTAAATGCCATATCACGCGACTAAAACGGGGTTGGTTGTGACCGAGCCAGCCTCGCTAGAAGCGACTAGCCGCACAAATTTCTTGGCGTAATTCGTTTTGTCCAAAGTGTTAGACTTCGCGCCTTCAATCGGTTTCCAGTCTTTACCGTCATCAGAAACTTCCCATTGCAAATCGGGTTGCAATTCGCTGTTGATGTCCACCGTTAGCGTATTGTCCAGCTTGCTTGCAATCGGCGGATAGCTGGTTTTAGGTTCAATGATGGATGCAATCTTAACCAAGTCGTCGAGCATGATGCCAACGCCGTTGCCAAAGGCTTTGACAAAAAAGGCTTCGTGCGATAGCTGGCAATGGCGCGGCCAATGGAAATTGTCGGTGTTGAGATAGCCCACCGTCACTTGCTGGACAGGTTGCTCAAACTTAAAATCTTCAATGTCGCCAGTGATGGTCACTTTGCCGTCTTTGATGGTGCAGGTTGTGTTTCCAAGTTTTTTCATAAATTAAGGTTGTGCGATGGACGGACTCATGCCAAACGAGCGCGGCACATAACCGTTGCCAGAAACCGCAGCCGCAATGGTCGCCAAATGCTTATTTCCTTGACGGATTAAATCGCTGGTTGTGTTTCCGCGCCCGCCGATAACCAATCCCATTTTCTCCCAAGCGGATGTTGGCAGTTGTTTCATAAATAAAGTTGGCGCGGGCATATCATTTCCAGTCCTTGCCGCCTTCCACATTTCAACCAGCGTCTTTACTTCCCGCCCTTCTATTTTTTTGAATGGAAGCTGCGTCCCGTCTGCCTCAAATGTTTTTGGCTGCTTTTTCAACATTCCAAGCAAAACACTTTCAGATGAAATTGATTTTAACTTATCTGCCAAATCAGATTCGGAATTAACATTTCCAACCCCTAAAGCCATAGCTGCTCTAACTTCTTCAATCCCCTTTTTTCCAGAATCGGCCATACTTCCAGACGTGCGCCAATTTTTTAAGCCAACCAAATGTTGATTTAATTCTGGAATTGCGTCGGCGATATGTTTCACAAGCCTGTCAAAAGCACTGATAAACTTATTTGCTGCCGGGGAAAAATCATTGGCGATTTTTGCGAACATGGCCGACATATCTGTTTGCAAGATTTTGAAATTCCAAGAAACCTGCGTCAATGGAGTTGCAGTTTTAGAAAGAATGCTTGTTGCCCATTCCAGCTTTGGATTCAAATAGTTGAAGGCCGCGCCAAATTTGATAACATCATCCTCGCTCACGCCCATGATGGATGCAAGGATTCCGCGCTTGGCAGTAAATTCAACGCCCAATCCCGACATTAGACTTTTGGCGTAAATCTGGCGGGCGTGTTCGTAGGCGGCAATGGTTTCTTTGACGATTACGGTCAATGCTTTCAATGCCAAGCCAATTGCGGTCGCGCCGCCGACAAGCAACGCCGTTGCACCAGCAGCGCCCACGCCGCCAAGATTTGCCGCACGAAATGCCTCGCCATGTTTGGTGTTCATTGCGGAAAATGTTTGACGAGCCGAAAACATGGTTGCCCACATTGAGCCGGGATTAAACAAAGGCATCGCAAGAAAGCTCATGTCCTTTTTGAAGGTTACAAAGTCTTTGGCGTTTTTATTTGCCAACTTTTCCTTAGATGCCGCCTGTTTTTCTTGAAGCATTAGCCGCTTTCGTTCTTCGGCAATCACTTCATCTAGCAATGCCAATTCCTTTTCAAGCGAGGCTTGGCGTTCTGCCGCCATTTGCTCCTCGATGGAACCCATTGCGGCGACTTTCGCCAAATCTTTCCCGCCAACTTCCGGCAAGCCCTTAATCAGCGACGATTCTGGAGGGGTATAATCCCACTTGCCGCCAAGAATTGATTTACCAAGCTTGTCCAGTCCCGGCATCTGTCCACCGCCAACACCTTGAAGCCACTTGTTTAATTTTTCAGTGTCGTCTTTGACTTTGGAAACCTCGTAATCCCACTTGCCGCCAGTAAGCGCTTTTGCCAGTGGCTCGTTTTCATTTGCCATTTTCTCCAGGCGTTTCTGATAAGCCGCCAGCTCTTTTTGCGCAGCTTTTATTGCTGATTTAGGTTCAGATTCGACTACCTGCGAACCCATGATGTCGCCGATGGAAAATTTTTGTCCGGTGACTTGATTCGTGATGGCACGCAGCAAGTTCGGGTCGGATTTCATAAAATCCCGCCACCCGCCTTTGAATCCTAAAGTTATCGCCGCCTTGAAAATGTCAGAAATGTGCTGTTGCTCCAACTTCATCCCGGCGACAACAATTCCCGCCACTGACTTTTGGGGGCTTGAAGAAAAAACTTTCTGAGCGGTATCGGCGGCACTTTTAGCATCCGCCGCCACTTGGTCTTGAAGCAACCGTAATTGGACATTTAGCTCGGCACTCATTTCTTTAATCGTTTAATTCTGTCGCGTTCTTGTGTCGTCCAACCATGTTCCGGCACGGGCGGGCTAGACATATATTCGCCACACGCTTCCGCCGTAGCCCACGAATAATACGCCCATCCCATTGCCCCCGTTATCCGTTTCCGAATGTAATCAGGCGTCCAGCCGAAACACTTCATCAAACGACACCGCTTCTCAAATAACCATCCCCATTCATTCAAGCTGACGGTGCTGCTTTTTTTTTAGATTCTTCGCCGTCGCTTTCGGCTGGCACAAGCGCAACCACCGTCGCAAAGTAACGTCCGAATTGTTCCAAAACCGCCTTGCTGATTTCCAGCAAACCGCCTAGTTGCAATCGCCCAAACTCTTTGCGAGCGGCCTTGATAATAGCCTCTTTGCCGCCTAACGAAATGGTGTCCACTTCGTCCACATCATGCGTCAAAAGCCAGCAAGCCACCCAAGCCGATTGCCCGCGCAAGTCTTGAATCTTTTCGCCGTAGCGTTCGCCACCCAAAGCCATCTTTGCCAGCGGATGTTCGCACATTTGCAAAATCTCAAAGTCCAAATCGTAAAATGGACGGACTTTGTATTTGCCTACGGCGATGTCTTGTTGCGGCGAAAAAGCATCGCGCAATGCCCCCGGCAGGGGGATAGCATTGGCTTCCGCATTTTCCGCTCGCTCCTGTTTTACTTGTGCGATTTTCTCGACAAGTCCGGCTGGTAATTGTTGCTCCCCATTCATAACAATTAGTCAATCAGCGTCAGTTTTTCGGCAGTCAGGTTACGCATAGCCACGCCTTTGCGGGTGAATTTCTCACCGCTGGCAACGACTTTGCAGCTATAAGACACACGGCCACCGCCAAGCAAGCTCGCACCGTCAATAATGGAGATTGTGCCGCCGACTGCTGGAGGCGTCATCGCCGTGTCGTCTTGGACGCTGATGGTGAATTTCTGACCGTTGTTGATGATGACGCGCCAAGCCTTTTGGCCTGTGCCGTTTTCGCCGTGAATCACGTCCACGTCGGTTTCTTGGTCAACGGATTCGACAATGTAGAAACCCGTGCCAGCGTATGAACCGCCGGGAGCAGGAGTTACAAGAATGCCGTCCGTTCCCCAAAGCAGGGTCGTGACGCCGGATGAACTGGCTAACGAATAACCAGCGGAAGTTGTTGGATATGACATAATTTTTTGGTGTTAGGTGTTAAGGAACGTATGCAGAATTAGTTGCGAACGGCCAAGTGCCGCCGTTCGTTTGAATGACAATCCCCATGTAAACAGGGAAATTAAGGCTGGCGGAATACGCCGGATAATTGGTTGACCAGCTTGTGCCGTTTGTGGAATAAAGCGTATTCGTCACAAATCCCGTCGTGTAAATGTTTGTCTGGCCGGGGACTAAAACCCAATTTGACGGCAGTTGCCAGCCGAAATAGGAAATCACGTTTTCATTTGTGACATTGCCAAGCGTCAGCGATTTTGACGGCGCATAGAAATAGGTTGAGTTGGTCAAATAAACGCCCGCCGAAACTTGAATCGGCGCGATGTTTGTTCCCCAAATGTTTGTGCCGCTACCAAAGGTTTGCGCGTTGGAATTGGCGGCAATTCCCAAAGCGATTAGTGCAAGTGCGATTAGTTTTTTCATGGTGATTTTGGTTGTGTTAAATTACTCGGTATATCATTTGCGGTTGTAAATTCAATAGCAAACCCGTCCACGACAAGGTTGCCAAGCTGCATCGGCTTGATGCCGCGATAATCAACGGACGGAGTTTCTTCGCTGATATTGAGCATACTGCGAATGATTTCGCGCACGGTTTCAACCACATCAAACAACGGCATTTCCAAAGCCGTTTCGGACGATAAGCTGTCGCCGCGATTAGCGTAATAGCCGCGCCCGCGAGTCACCGCCACTGACCATTTACGGTCAACCCGATGCCACGGCGCAATCTGCGAAAACGAACCGCGTGAATCTTCGCCCATGTAACAAATCAAAATGCGCGGCTGTGTGCTGTTCGTTGCGGCCTGATTCCACCAATCACGAAGATTTGAAACCACCGCTGCCGAACCGCCAAAGTTATTCACCCAATCTTGCAAGGTCTTTTGCAAAAGGTTGGCTTCTTCGGCAATCGTAATGGGTGCGGGCAAGGCCATTAGCGCAAGCTCCTTTCCATTTCAGCTTTACAAGCGTCAAGGCATTTCGCCGTGGTGTAGCTGGTCACTTCGCCGTTGATAATCGGAAAAAACGGACGAGCGGGCAGATTGATTGATGTATCGCCAAATTGCTGGCTGACGGCGTATTCATTATTTGTGAACACCGAAGCCGCGTCTTGGCTCGTTTCGTCAATTTCAATGGACGATTGCAAGCTGCCAGTCAAAACTTCCGTAGGAATACGACTGCCGCCGTGAAATTGATTGGCGTATTTCTTTGACAAAATCGGCCATTGCTCTGGTCTATCTTCGCCGTCTTGCCCAAAGTTGTGATGAACAATAACCGCAAACGTGTTTGCCATCGCCGCCTGACACGGTATCTTGACGCGGGCAAACTCCGCCATCACGCTTTGTTCAAACGCTGCTGAATCTATGTTTAGTTCAACATTCATCACAGTGACGTTGCTGGCCAATTCGTTCCTTTTGTGCCGTAAGTCGTGCTGCGAACGGTAAAAACCACTTGCGGAAAATCGCGGTTCACTACGTCGTCAAGCATTGCTTCGCCCTTATTGACTTTGTTCAGAAAATCGCAAACATCCTTGAACTCCTCGTAAAACTTGTTCTTTTCGTCGGGGACTTCGCGGCGGCGATATATCCGATAACAAGCAATTGTCAACGCCATGCTTGCCACACTCGGCGGAACAGGATTAAACGGCAGTTGGCCGCCGTAAATGTTTCCAATCTTGCGGTCAATGTAACCGCTGGCATTCTGGATAACTTGAGTCAAAACGGTAGTGTTGACGTTGCCCGTGGACGGAGCATCGTCAGTAAAGCCAATCAAATCGTTGAGTTGTATCTCACCGAGTATCGCGGCCTGTGTCGTATATTGACTCATTTCGTTTTATCTGTTAAATTCTTGCTGTTGCCATCCGTGGGGATGCGTTGGCTAACAGCAAAGGCTCGCTTCCTTTTAACGGGGAGCGAGCCTAAATCTTTCTCATTCCCCCAACGGTCACTTACTTGCAAAGGCCGAGCCGATACACATTCGTATCGCCCACCACCGCAACACTAATCCATTTCACGGAGTTCGTTGAAACCGGCGCGGAGTTCGTCGCGCCAAACGTGATTTGATTGGTTGTGCAAGCCAAAACCAATGCGCCGTTTGCCGCCACGCGAAACACGTTATTCGTGCCGTCGTGAACCACAATCGCCGGAGCGTTAGCCGACGGCGTGATTAGCGTAATGCCCGCCACGTTGCCGTCCGTCGTGATTCGCAGCGGTTGGCTGTTCACCTGTTGAGCAAGGCCGAGCATCGGCGCAAAGCAAAGAATTAAAATTAGTTTTTTCATCGCCCGCCTAAATAAATGATTGAGCCAGTCGTGTTCGTTTGAAATGTGCGAACTCGGAAAAATCCTTCCTTGCCCGTAATTGCCGCCTCTGCGTTGGATGCCGAGCCTAGCGCATTGGTCGCACCCGCCACAAAATTGGTGGTGTCCATGCTTTTGTCAATGACATATTGCATCGCATTTGTCCCAGTATTGTAAATATGGAACGTGTGATACAAATTGCCATCAACCCGATTGGTGATGCTGACGGCGTTAGTCGTTCCGTTGAAAACAAGCATCGTGGCGTAGTCCGCCATAAATGCCGTTTGCGACGGATAAACAACATCCGTTATAAGCTGCGCTTTCGTCGCCCCTGTGACGGCGAAAGCTAACAGCAATGTGATAAGGCTTTTCATCGCCTCAATTTTTAGAACGCCAACTCAAACGTCGCCGTGGTCGCCGAAGCGTCCGTGGTAGATGCGCCAGAGGTAATCTGGAGGCGAATATACCGGCGGGTATTCGGGGGCAACTTAAACGTATAGGTCGCCGCCGCCGCGCCAACGCCGCCCGCGCCGGTTTGAACTTGCGTAGCCAAAGTGCCAATCGCGGTGAAGGAGCTGTTGTCAGCGGAATCCGCAATGACATAGCTCATCGTGCGCGTGTCGGGCAAGATGGTCGTGGACAACGCCGGAGCAAGAACCACCAGATTGATGGTTTCGGTTGTGGCGTAAGGGATGCCGCTAACCGCATCGCCCAAGTCAAGGCTTGCGCCGTTGACCGTAGTAGAGGCGTTATTGGGCAACGCAACGGTTTTGATGAAGTTAGCATCAAAAATCGCACGTTGATTTGTCGGCAGGTTGTTCGGAGTAATTCCAGTGAATGAAACGTTCATAGTTTTATTTAGTTAAATGTTTTAGCTGTTGGTTTCGGTGTCCAGAATGGAATCCGTCAACGTAATCGGATAACCCATCAAGCTGTTCGGGTGCGGGCTGAACGCCGGAGTGCCAGCCGCATTTGCGGGCTGATAGCTTGCCGTGCCAGTGCTAATTTGACCGACGTTGATGGTCGAACGGCTGCGTTGCAGGTAGCTTTCCGCCGAGCGGTTGATGAACCAACGGAGATTGCTGCGGCGAGCCACAGGAATCTTGGCGACAAGCTGTGAAGCCTTGTCGTCCGTCAGCCATTGGGAGGCCGTGCTGGTGACGCCCGTGACACCCCAAGCCGAAAGGTTGGACATGACGTTCAAGCCAATCCACGCTTTCAAGTTGCCAACATAAGCGAAATACGCTTTGGTGCTGTCAGCGGGGTCGGCAATCTGTTGGCGGAACGGCGCAGAGATAGCAAATTGCCCATCCATGCCCACGTCGTAACGGACGCCTTCTTTTTCGTCCATCCAAACAAGGTAGGCCGAGGTGGAGTTGGTCGTGCCACCCGCCGCAACCGAGTTGGCGAGTTGGGCGCGAATGCCAGTGAAGCCAGAGCTATCAGCCGCCGTGCCATACCAAGTCTGTTGACCAAGAAGGATGGATGCCGCACGGATTGCGCCAGCCGCTTCAAGCTGCCAAAGCGAGCCGAGGTGAGCCGAATCAGCTTCCCAAACGGCTTCGTCCATGTTAAGGCGAGCATCAAGGAAGAACATCTGTTTGATTTCGCTCTTAAACGTGCTTTTAGAAGCAGTCGTTCCCGCATTGGAATTGCGGAATTGAACAGACGGGAGCGTGGTGCGCTTGACGGTCTTATACCAAGTGTTAGCGCGTTTGTGCGCGGAAAACACTTCAAATTCGGGCGCGAGCGTAGTCACGTCCTCGATAAGGCCAGTGTATTCGTCGGCGCGGTCAAGAATCGCCAAGTCGTAAAGTGAGGTTGTTGCCATAATGTTAGTTTTGGTTGTTGGTTAAATTAGTTTTGAGTCATTTTCTGACCGAGTGCGAGTGCGCCTTCTTCGCGTTTCTGCGCAAGGAATTGCTTAAATTCAGGGCTGCGCTTGTCGAGTGGTTTGTTGTCTTTGCCGACGGGGGCGACATTGCCTTTGGAAAGTTTCAACTGACCTTTCGGCAACTTGCTTACCATGTCGCGGACTTCCGCAACGGACAGCTTGAGCAAGGACTCGTCAGACATCGGAATCACCTTGCCGTCTTTGCCAGCTTCCAGTTTGATGGATTCGATTTCAGATTTGTGCGCGGCGGCAATTTTCGCGGCGTCATTTTTCTTGATTTCGGCCAATTCCAGCTTTAACGATTCAAGCTCGGCGGCAAATTTCTTTTTGCCTTCCTTGCCTTTTTCTTCGTCGTCAGCTTCGGCGTCGGCATCCGCTTCCATTTTCTTTTTGGCTTCGGTTTCGTATTTGCACATTTTTTCTTTCGCTTCCAAAGCAAGTTTGGCGGCGGCTTCGATTTCGGCTTCGGTAGCCGTTTCAGGCAAACCGAGCGCAAGGGCGATTTTAGTCATAGTTTTTTGATTGTTGTTGTTTGCAGAAAAGAAAAGGCCAGAAGTCGCGGCGGGGTTGCTCACGATGTCCACTGATTGAACTTCCGTAAAACGAACGTATTTGTCGTGCCCAATCAGTTCTTCAATGGCCGAGGTTGAAGCAGACAAGCCAAACTCATTCGGCAGTTTTTCAGCCATCTCAATGATTTTGTTAAAATTCTTGTCTGATTTGAGCAGATGCAGGTCGGCGCGGATTTTGTCACCTTCGCGCCGGAAATTCTTCAAAGAGCCGTTGATGTCGTCCGCGCCCGCTTCGTGGTCTTTGCCAAAACGGACTTTCACGCCATCTTTGCGGGCTTGGCACAAACCAAGAAAGCCGTCAATGCTTTTGTCGTCAAGCATCAAGCCGTGGCCTTTGGCTTCGCCCTTTGTCATAACGCAGACGCCAAAAATCACGCCGTTTTCGGCGTCAACCTTGTTAGAAGTGGCAATCGCGCTAAATTGTGTAAATCCCGACATTGAACTCACGCTATCACGGTTTTATAAAAGCGCGAAACTTGCTTTGCCAGCCCTGCTTTCTTTCTTAAACAACAAAAAACCCGCCAGATTTCTCCAGCGGGTTTGGTAAATCACAAATCAACTTATTAGTCAACTACGTCGTCCGGCTTAAACAGCTTCTTAAATTCGTCCGTGTCAATCAATCGGTTGGCTTGCGCGTCAACGCAAATCCAGTTGCCGTTGCGTAGTTCGTGCGATTCAACCCGCACGTTGCGTTCCAAATCTTGCAAGTCGCCTTTTTCCGTTGCCACAGAAACTTTTTCAGTTTTTTTGCGGTCATACTTTTGAATCAGGAATTTGTAACGCGATTGTTCGGCGGATGCCATCGCATCGGCTGGCACATAAGGAATGATGGATTCAACTTTGTAGTAAAAACGCTTTGCAAACTTTTCATCGTCTTTCGGGATGTAAAATTTGTTGATGTAGCGTTCAAGTTTTTCCGCCTCCTCAAAACTTATCCATTTGATAGGTTCAGCTTTCGGAGCGTTTTCGGTTTGTGTGATGGTTGCCATAGTTAGTTTTTGTTGTTTGTTTGTTAATTCCGTGCTAAATTAAAACAGCTTGGGGTGGTTGACGCCATCCCCAAGCCTAACATTGAAACCATAACATTACTATGATTAACAACGCTGAAACGATTGTGTCTGAAAAAACAAAAAATATCAACACTCTCAAAAATACGAGCCAAAAATTTTGGGATAAAGTTGAAAAAACCAATGGTTGCTGGAATTGGGTTGCGACAAAAACAAAAACGGGATACGGAAGGTTTTGGCATGGCGGAAAACTTGTTTTGGCACATAGATATTCCTACGAAGAAAAAAGCAAATCTAAAATTCAATCCGGTTTTTGCGTGTGTCACCACTGCGACAATCCTTCTTGCGTTAATCCATCGCATTTGTTTTTGGGGACTATAAAAGAAAACGTTCAGGACTGCATTAAAAAGGGAAGAAAGGCGATTCTTCGCGGCAAAAATCACCCTGCAAGGATAAATCCCAGCCGAATGGCTCGCGGCGAAAAAAGCGGAGTTGCAAAAATAAACAATGAAATTGCAAATCAAATTAGACATTATTTTAAGTTGGGATTTAGTAAGAAAAAAATAGCTTCTATTTTTAATATATCTAGGCAAACGGTTTTGCGAGTTGTTTTGAATAAAAGTTGGAATCATCACCACAGCGGGTTGGCGTGACCATTCACCCTATGCTGGATTACTTCTGCGCGAAGGATTAACCATTTGCTGCCTTTGCCGCCAGAACCCGGCTTAAAAGCCGTTTTGAATTTTCTTTCTTCGCACATTTGCGCCAATCGGCGTTTGCTAATCGGCAAATACTTTTTGCTCGAAACTGTGTGAAGGTCTATGTAGTCGGATGTAGTTGTCATTTTCCCCAAAATAATTTTAGTTGTTTGGCGAGAGTCTGTCGTGTGGCGGGCTGTCAATGTTAATCTGGCGATTCGCCAAGCAATCCACAAATACCAATGTGCCGTCTATGTTTAATTCGGCGGCATATAACGGCGAACCGCTAACCGTGCCGTCAGAATTTTTCGTAATCGGATTCGGGCTTACCCAAGTTTGCATACCTTTATCAATCGCGGTGTAGTAGGTGCGACCGCCGGGGCAAGACCAGAAACCGCTCGTCCCCCAAAACGAATATGGGCGACTTGAGCCGTTGTATGTTCCGAATACACTCATGCCTTTACCTTGTTCGGATTATCTCCGCGTTGGCGATTAAGAGTTCTGCCCAACGGCGGCGCGTCAGCCGTTTCGTCCACTTCAAATTCAACGCCCACAAAACGGTTAATGGTATTCACGCCACGGTCTGTCGGTTTTAACCCGCCAGCCTTTGCAGACGCAATCATCCGCATAAAGGTTTCCGCTTCACCCGCTCGCATTCCGCCCCACATAACTCGCGGTGGGTTGCCGCGATACCCATTGATTTCCAAAGCCTGTTTGAACAACTGACGCTCAAGCGTGTCGCTCAAATTCATTGTGTCTTGTTTCCGCAAATCTTCGCGGATTTCTTCCGATTGGCTTGCCGCCCCGCTGCCCATGCCCGTGTTTTTCGGATTGCTCGAATAACTTTCGCAACCGACGACGCGAGACACATGGCTGTCTAACCATTCTTGAAATACTTTGTGTGCGTTAGCCGAATCCGTTGAAGAAACTTGCCCCCATTCAATCGTCGCCTTGCTGTCAATCACAATGCCACCAAGTTGCGAACAAAGCGCAAGGGCGTCTTGCATATTGGCAACCGTGTCTTTCTGTTGCGTGTTCACTTTCGCAACGGGTATTGGCATACCATACTTTTGCATCAGCATCGCAAACCAGTCGCGCCCCTGCGTTGCCAACAGCCATGGAAACAAGATGCCGCGCATTTGACCGCCAAAGTTCGGCGGCACAATTGGCGAAAGCATATTTCCGCGATGAATAATATGATGTTCTGGATTCGGCGCGTAAATGTCTTGCATGGAGTATTTCACCATGCCGTTGTCTGTCGTAGCGTAAAAACGCAACCAATTTTCCCATTTATCTGGGTCGTAACGATTGGCCGAATCTTTTTCAAAAAATGAAGGGACGTAGGGGAGCTTGAAACAAAGCAAGGTTGGGTCAATCGGCGCAATCTCTTTCAAGCGATAGCGTAGCGGGTATTTGTAGCGCGCGCTTTCCGATTGTCCAACTTCTTCCCAAATCTTTTCCGCCGCCGCGAGTGGGTAAAGCGTGGCGTCCAGCAAATGCGTCAAGCCAATCCGCCAATTATCGCAGTTGTTGATAATCTGCTTAATGACTTCGCAAGCAATCTTGTCGTCCTCGTTATCGGGGTCGGCGGGAATTAGCGTTTCCGAATTGCCCGTGATTACTGATTTTCGCTTTGCCCATTGCGCTTGCAAGTGACCGTAAGATGCCACCATGTCGCGGAAAATGGTGAACAAAAGCCAAGTGTCGCCACGCTCGGCAGAACGGAGCGCGTTCTGGATGCGTTGAACATCAAGAGTCGTGGCGATATTTTGCGGTTGCCCTAAACCAGAAATGCGGGCTTGGCGGCGGGTTTCAATGTCCGGCTTGGGCAAGCGAAAAGATTTCGCGGCCTTTGGTGGTTCGGGCTTGGCAAAAGATAAAACGCGGCTTAAAAAACTTGGCTTGGTTGCCATTGGTATGACTTTTATGCTTTTTATGCTTGCATTGCAACAATGTTTAATAGTAATCTTTGCTACATGAGTCTTTCAAACGATTTAAGGGCGTGGCGCGGCAAGCGAGCGCAAAAAGAAGTCTATAACACGTTTGGGGTATCGCTTTCGACATATCAAAAGTGGGAAGAAGGCAAAACTATTCCGACTTTAATGGCTGAAAACACAATCCGATGGCTAATGAAACCAGACGGTTACAAATTTATTATTAAATCAGTTGCCGCCGAAATCCAAAACCGCAAATAATATGGCCGCACCATTTTGTGAATTTATACCAATGCCGTCGCAGTATTGGGATTGCAGTCTTTACTATGCAACCACCGACACAAGTTGTTTTACTGATTTTTGGCAAAAATACATTGGAGTATTTTACAAAGCCAACATCCGCGAATGTTTCCGCTTAAACCCACGATTTTTGTTTTGATATGAAATGCGAACTGGTTGGATTTGTAGAGGACGCAAAAGAGCAATGTATTAAAAACGAAAAATGCTTTGTTAAAATAAATTTTAATTGCGGCTCTGATTATGTTTTAGTTCCAAAAGAATTTTACGAATCGGTGGAAAACAATTCAAAAATCAAAATCACAGTGGAGACGATTAAATGAGCCTATTACTCCTTAAAAACAAAATCCAGTGTCCGAAATGCCGCCGCCCGCATCGTTGTTTGTTACCGTCTCAATGCCGCGTATGCGGAATGTGGTTGTTTCTGGCAACTCACGATTTTGATAAATTTCAAGAGGACACAAGTTGGCGGGAGTATTGGGTATTTACAACCAATTACGGTTGGGTTCACCAAACGCAACTTAAAATGGAATTGAAGCCATTGGAGCAAGATTATTACAAGCCAACAAAGCTGCCGGAAAACTACGGCACACAAGAATTTATCAACGAAAAAATTGCCAATAGCCGCATTGAGCTAAAAGAGGCGTTGAAACACAAAAAGAAAATAGGAATCCCTCACAAATGAAATACGAATTTACCGCCAGCCTTTGCCGTTGCGACAGAACTAAAAACCCCCCGATGTGTTTTGCGTCGGGAATGTTGGTTAATCCAATTCAGTTACCGTGTTCCGGCATTATTTCGATACCTTTGCCAATCGAAGAATGGGAGAAAGTTAAAAACATAAACGGAATTAATCCGATTATGGTCAAGGTAACGGTGGAATCTTTGGAGATTAAAAAATGAACGCTTCGTATTTCCAATCGCTGCCAACCGACACGCCGAATCAAATCCGCGATGTGATTTTGAGTTGTAACGGGCTGTCAACTGAATTTGTTCAGTCCGTTGCAAACATGGCGCGTCAAGAAACGGAGCGCAGGAAGTCAATGCCGAAAACTTTTATCCGTTGTTTGCGTTGCTACGGCTATCACGGACAATTAAACAACATAGACGGATTGTGCGAGCGTTGCGAATGTCAAACTGCGCCGTTTCGTTATGACCAAGCGCACAAATAATTTATGAAATGCGAAAATTGCAAATTTTGGAATCGTTTCTCAAGCGTTTTGGAAGTTTCTGCTGGCGAAAAAGGCTGGTATCAAGTTTCAGCCGAAGGCCTTCCAATTTACGGACAATGTCGAATCAACCCGCCGCAAGTTGTAAACCACACAGTCTCTTCTCGCAATGCTTGGCCGCTGACTTTGGAGCAGGATTGGTGCGGTCAATTTACCCAAAACCCAAAGCCTGATAAGGGCGGCGCGAAAGACTGACGGGCTTGGCAAAAATTATTGCATGATTTGGGTCGCTGGCGATTCCGAATCTGCAATTATGAACCAGTATGCCATTCGCAAAATACTCTGGGCAATCTTCCACTTCTAAATTAAATACGCTCGCCCAATTTCCGTCTATTTTTGAGCGCACACTTATGTCCGCAAGTTTTGGTGTTTTCGTATTTGTTTGATTCAAATTCTTTTCCGCAAGCGGCACAATTTTTTTTGATTTTGTCAATTCCGCTTTTTGCCCTTGCCCGCTGTTTGCATTTTGAACTGCAAAATCGGCTGATATTGTTCGCCGTTCTGACTTTGTATTCAACCTTGCAATGTTCGCAAGTTTTAATGCGTTCAACAAAAGCCTTTCCCAAAGACTCACCCCAGTTTTGTTTTGCCCAATTTCTGAAAACTGGTGTTTTGTGAGCCGCAACGGCAAACTGCGCTGCGTAAGCCATTTGTTTTCGTTTTTGTATAATGTCTCTAGATTTGCCATGTTCCGATAAATGAATTCTACCCAAGACGCATTGCAAGTTTTCGATGTTGTTGTCCAAACAATCCCCGTTTTTGTGGTGGATATGGTAATCTTTTGGTATTTTTCCATTAACTGATTTCCAAATTTCTTGATGAAGCGCACCAATGCCTTGTTTCCGATGGTTTGCAGCGGGCGAATAATATCTGCGGTGCGCCAACTGTTTGGCATCGGGATAGCGGCGAAACTTAATTCCGTTAAACACAATGGTTTCAGATTTTGTTTTTGACATATAGTAACACTATCACCAAATCGCAAAGAATCAAGCGGAATCCATTTCCCCTCGCTGTGTATTCTGTGATTGTGTGTTCCCGTCAATTCTCTGCCGTCGTCAAATATGAGCGTTGCCACTGGGCTAAAATTTGTTTTGCTAGTTGCCAATACTCGGCGCAAACCCTTTCTTGTCCAAACAAACATATTTGGACGAACCAGCTCAATCGGCGTTTCACCATACTCCGTCCAAACCATAGTGCCTTCAACAAAACAAGCGTCAAGTGCGTCGTCCCCGTTTTGGCCTTCGCTGTCTGCGTTAAATTTTTCTATATCACCCGCTTTTTTAAGGCTGTGTTGTGCCAGCCCAATTTGAGCAATTAGATTCTGACAGCGTTTGTGTATAAATCCTTTGGCGGGAGTATTGTTTGAAATATCGCCAAATAATGAGTGCATTAACTTCCATCCATTCACGCGGTCAACCTCTGCCGGAGTAAAAGATATGCCATTTGCGTCAAAGGCATCCGCAATCGTGCGTCCATCTTCATTTCTGCTAAAGCAATCTTTTCCGGCCACGCAAAAATCCATATCAGAAACATTGTAGTGGTGATTTTCAAGCATTTCTTTAATTCCACCAGCAAGTTGCGGAATGGTCATTTCATGTTCGCAGTATTCATCTAAAGCGCAGTAAATACCGTTTTTGTCCCTTGCGTGAAGAATTGCCGCCGAATTATGTGAAAATCCGTGGTCAAAAGACAGCCACACGGAACGGATGTTTTGAAAATCAAATTTCGAGCTGCTGTCATCAATAACATGATGTTCAGGAATGAAGTTCGTAAA
>Ga0214206_1000132_pt1 | contig 20710 bp, 28 predicted proteins | sample TroBogEpilimnion_26_FD_153044 | JGI IMG/M metagenome (GOLD analysis project Ga0214206, IMG submission 153044) | Freshwater microbial communities from Trout Bog Lake, WI - 07JUL2009 epilimnion | ecosystem: Environmental > Aquatic > Freshwater > Lake > Epilimnion/Euphotic zone | place: Trout Bog...
CTAGAACTAATTCGATCAGCGATTGCAGAAAGATCAGCACTAACAAATAGTTCATCTTTTTCGATGTACCTCTCAACATCTTTAAGAGCGTTTGTAGCGATGATATGAACGTGTTCCAAGTCACTTGTACCCTCCTTTACTTTTTCACATTCCTCCATGATTAAAGCCAAGTAATCCAACTCAATGAGAGTTTTGATTACTTCCTCGTGTGCATGGTGTGGAACATATGTTTTTGCTTTGGTCAATGTCATGCGTAGCTTGACAATGGCATCATCTGTGAGTCGCTTGCTTTGATCTGCAATCAAATAAGCTGAGAATGAATCCCAACTAAACTCAGCTATAGATGGAAATGTTTTGTAGTACTTGTCCATCCCGTCAAGGATGATGTTTGTTTCTTTAACAACCACATGCGGTTTGATGTACCGCCTGTACTTGTTTAGATTCTCTTTGCTTTGAGAGCAAAGATACAGAACGTCATAGTCCATTTGTTTCCTTCAAACAAGAATGCTTTTCAGTTCTTCTGGTGTACATTCTTTAGGTTCTTTGTTAATGCCAAATATGGCAAGTTTTGTTGTTGTTGGTAAAAAATGATTGAGTTTTTTATATGCTTTGCTTGCTCCTTCTTGTCCAGCTTCGTCTGGGTCTAACCAAATAAATACAAACTCAAAATTAAGTTCATACATCTGTGATAGTGCTTTGTCTGAAATAATTGTTCTTAGTAACGCTACAGAACTAAATCCTGTATTTTTATGTACTCGGTATGCACTGAGGTAATCTTCTGTTATTACCAAAGTCTTGCTGTTCTTGTGGAACCAACTTGCATCGCCTTTGCTTTCATTGTTGATGTAGTGTGTTAGATACTTAGGTGTAGATAGCAGGTTTCGTACCTGCCATCCAATCACTTCTTGATCGGGGCTAAGTAGTGTAAGCGCAACCTTGTGTCTTTCACCAGCGATACCTGCAAATAAAGTGTCGTTGGTGTCGCAATAGTTTTTGTTTAGCCACACCTTACCTTCTGTTGTCAAAGTAGAAAGTACTGGCTTAGTGTTATGTTTGTATACTGAAGATAGTTCTTTAGTACTAACCCAAGAAGACAACCTAGATGTATCACTGACAAATCCTGATTGATTGCAATGATGACAATAAGCAAGCAACCCTTTGTCAGTACGTTTGATATACAAACGTTTTTTGTTGTCAATACCTGCTTCGCAACCTTTGTGATTAACATGGATTTGTTCTCCCATGTTACTAGGAGCATTTGCTAGTATTTGTTTGTTATCTATCATGTTGATCTTTGTAAAACACAAAGTAAATAGCCCTCCCTTTTGGGGAAGGCTATATGGCTTTATGCTTTACTCCGATGTGCCGTAGATTTTAGTGAATAGCTCATCAGCAACTTTACGTTGTGTGTCATTGAGTTTGTTAAGATAGACCAAGGTAAAAGCTTTCTTTAGAGAGCGTCCAGCAGTTAGTTTTCTGCAAATACTAAACAAAGACCTGGGAGAGATTGTCAAACTGAACTGATTGGCTTTGTAGCCTTGTCTAATCAGATTGGCTAGTTTGACCAATTCCTTGGCTGATTTATTTGTTACTGTTGTAGGCCACTTGTTAACCAACAAGGTTTCCTCAACACCTGGATTGAGGTAGTCAATGTAAATGGCTGTACCAAACCTGTCAAGCGTTGCAGTGTTTTGAACGTTAGTACCTGCATGTGAACCAGTGTCATCACCTTGGCCTTGTGTGTTACCGATAGCAACAATCCTAAAATGCTCATGGGGCGTTATTTGCTTGTCTTTGGTACTACCAGGCATCTCCTTTAAGAAAAGCTTGCCTTCGTCCTCTAAGAGCCATTGCAGACCCATTGCAATCTCTGGGGGAGTTACATCCCACTCATCCCAAGCAAACACAGCACCATATCGAACTGCTTCGGTTACAGCACCATCAACCCAAACTGTTGAGCCATCTTCTGCTGTCAGTTGACCAAAGATCATGGATGAATCCATGTCACCTGTACAATTAACACGAATAAAAGGTCTGTTGGTTAGAGCACATAGTTGTTCAACAAGACTAGATTTACCAGCACCTGTTGGACCATAACAGAGAACTTTCTCATTCAATTCCCAAGCCATGAGAATACTTCCTGCTAAGTCTTTATCAATCACATAGCTCTCATTGATACTAGGAACAAATGAAGCAATACGTTCATCCCAAGAATAATCATGAAATGTTGTAACACCGAAGTTGTCTTTGTCGCCAACTGTATCGTCAGAAATCAAATCAGAAAACAACACTTGGTTGTCTTTGATTGTTTTTGTGGTTGTTATTGAACCAAACTCAGATGAATCTACAGCTTTGTATGCTTCTGCAATAGGTTCTGCTGTTCCTGGTGGTTTCCTCTTGTCAAGAGCTTCTTTCAAAGCTGACTTAACAAGGTCCTCAACTTTCTTAGTGGACATTGATGATTTTCCTTTCTATTAACTCGATCAACTTGCTTGGAATCTCTTCTGGGTTGTCAACAACACTGTTTGATTGGTAATAGCTTTTTACAGAGTTACTGCAAAGACCTAAACCATAGATGTCAACAACTTTAGATCGTTCTATCTCTTTGATAACTTTGTCTGTGAACTGTGCCAATCCTGTTGAGCATTTGCTTGCAGCAGGACTGCCGTCAGACATCACTATCAATATTTTCTTTTTCTCTTTCCTTTTGATGAGCCTATCATGCGCCCATAGGATGTTTTCACCATCAGGATTACCTGACATGTACTTAGAACTACAACCAAAGTACTCTTTTAAGTCTTCATCTGAGACTTTGAAGTCTTGGAAAGACTTGTAAATAAACATTGCTGGTTGAGGATCTCCACGACAGTCTCGTGTGTCAGTAAAACCAACTATCTCAACTGGAAGATTCAATGTAGAACAGACCTCATTGATTAGCAATGTAGATGCCAAAGCGTATAACACCTTTTCACCAGACATTGAACCAGACATGTCAACCAGCACTGATATTGCAGCATCAAGAGTTTTGTTTTCAATTTTGTTCTTAAAAACACGTTCAGAGAAGCCAGGTGCTTTGAAACAGATGCGAGATAACCTAGATTGATCTAATTTACCTTTCTTTACACCATATTGTCTTTGTACTTTGGCTCTGATTTGAATGAGTCTACGAACTTGTTGGGCAAAATTCTCTTGAGACACAAGTTTTGGTTCTACTTTTGTTGCATATTCCCTTGCAAAGTGTTTGAAACCACTTGGAAGGAAGAAATGCTCTGGACCTGTTTTTCTAGGATAGTCAACAACGATAAACTTCTCATAGTCAGTCAAGTCCCAACCCGATGATCCCTTGATTGGTTCAAAGTTGATACCAACCTTACCCATATCACTGCCATCTTCTGGCATTGTTAGTGAATATTTGGCTAGATCATCTTCGGTTAGAACCAAATTAATGATCTTGTACTCATCTTCCTTGGGAGTTTCTCCTGGAATCTTTTGATCTTCTTGCTTTTTACCTGGTTTATCAGGTAGTTTGCTTTCAACTTCAGTGACTATCCCAGATTTAGCATCCAGTTTCTCGGCAGCGTCTGCATCTTCAGTCTTGACTTTGATCTTCTTAACACCTACTTTTTCACCTAGCTCGTTAAGAATCTGTACAGCAAGATCATAGGTTGCAGTAGTACCTAGTCGTTTATCCAGTATTGAATGACAAGAAACAAGACTATCAGAAAAGTTATTAAGAACATCCAGAATCCTAGCGTCTGGAGATGCTTTAGCGGTCACCAGTTGAATTTTAGGGAAATTTGAAGCAGAGATACCTGCTTCCCAACAAATCAATGCTGTAGTGAGTTTTGAGATGGTTGAAACATCTTTTTTGGCTGTACTGACAATCTTTGCTACCAATCCTGATGTACATTCATCCCAATTCTCTTTAAAACCTAGATACTCTTTGGCTTCAATGTTATTTACCCTGGAATCTTCCAAGAAGTTCCACATAAATAGCAAGATACCCTTGGGATCAATGGCTTTTTCTTTTAGAACTTCAAAAGAACTGAAACGATCATGAGCAACCTCGTGGTCAACCGATGTCATCAGCTCTTTAAGCTCTAAATCAGTAGTTTTGTATGTGATTTTTGGCAAATAGATCGTTTTACCATCATGTCTTGGTTGATTTACATCTTCAAACACAATAGAAATACCAGCTCTACCAGCACTGGCTCTCACATACTTCATTACCTCAATGCCTCTTGTCAGCATTTAGATAACGCTTTCCAAATAGTCAATAACAGCATGATAAACTTCCTTTTGACTGATTTCAGCAGGAGTATTGATCAATAACTTGATTACTTTGTCCGCATATCCTTTAGCATCCAGTGGAACTGGAACCACTTTCATCTCCTTGATCTTGTTTTGTAGATGAGTTTTGCCATAAAACCCACCATTGTCATCAACAAGACCAATACCCATCTTCAGTGCAGTCTGAATAACAGACTTGGCTGATCTCCAAGGACCTGGCATAGAACTGATTTCAAAGTCTTTCTTGATCTGTTTCTCAGTCTCTCGTAGTTCTTTGGTAAAAGTCTCACCAGAACTATGAGTGAAAGCAACAGCTATCATCTTTTCAAAGGTACTTGTAGCTGATGACTCAGAGACTAAACTCTCTGTAGCAGCAACATACAAAGTGGATGCTTCAGTACTCATATAAGCTCCTGTTTACGGCAACATTGCCTCTATATTCCACTGTGAACAATGGAATATAAAGAAATGCTTGATTAAAGTAAGAAATCGTCCTGTTCTCCATCGTAGAACCAGTTTAAATAAGTATAAATACTTGATTTAAAGCAGTTGTCAAAGGGATTTGGCTCTTCAAAAAGAGCTTCTTCAATAGTGAGTTTTGATACATTCTCACTGTCTTCCCAATCCATTTCATCGACTAGATCAATCATTTGAATCTCCTGAAGTTAAAGATATTGAGGGCGTAGCCAAGCCGCCCTCGCCCAGAGGGGCGGTTGGCAAGCCCGTTGTTGATTTGAGTGACGAGCCTTGCAAGCAAATGCCAGCTTCGCTGGCGTGAAGCTTGCCGTGAGGCACGTTAGAATGTAATGACTTAGTTCCTATTATGGAACTAGTCATTAAACTTATGATGTAATCACGTTGTTTCACGTGGAACACCAGATGATTAGCATTGCAGCTAAAGCTGTACCAATAGATACTGCCAAGCAGATATCTAAGATTCCATCAATATTGTCCTTCATTTATCTCTCCAATAGTTTTGTAACCCAACAAGTGCATAGCCTCAATGATGCAGCAATGAGCTAAGTCATTCATACCCAGTTGCATCTTGCGTTCACCTTCTTGCAATAGTTGTACTGCTCGATAGTAATCAGCGCATTCTTTAGTGTTTTCTACTTCCATGATATTCTCCTTAATAAATAGTTGGTTTGGTGTCCCACTTGTCGTAGACAACCCTGGTACTGATGAAATTGTTATTAGGAACATCTACAAGATCATCCAGTGAGCTTATGAACTCTCTCCAAGCATCATCGCTAAGAACTTCATAGCCTAGATGCTCCACATAGCCTTCAGACATAAGTTTCTGTCTATAGTTGATCTGGATAGACCTGCATCCATGTTTCCATTCAACATCTGTTATGCCATGATCAGCTCTTCTGACCACAGCTTTATTGTTGAGATGTATAGCTAAATATTCCATGTAAGTTAAATTCCGTAAGTTGGATTTCTAAATATTGAAGTTTCTACACAATGGTAAATTGTCATTGAGAATGTTTCTATGGTAATAACCTCAGTGACTTGGTATCTACGTTTACCAACTGCAACTACGTCACCTACTATTGGTGGTTTATTACCACGTGCTACGCTGAATGTATTCATTTGAGTTCCTTATAAAGTTAAAAAAGGTAGTATGAACTAGTCATACTACCTATTTGTTTAAGCACGAGCTAGTGCATCGGCTTTGAGCTGAACACGCAACGTTTTGAGTGCATTGAGTGCATCACGTACCTCTGTCTGACGAGGATTGTCGTAGTTCTCCATAGTCCAAAGTGCATTGGAGAGTAACTGCTGTGCTAAGAAAATCTGTAGCCCTGCGGGTTTACGTTCTGTAAGCGCATTGAAGCCATTGAAATCGAAATTACTTTGCTGTGACATGATAAAGTCCTATCTGTTTTGTTGATAAAGCAAGGGGAACCAATTCCCCCTGCACACTTGCCAGGGGGTTGGTTCCTCTTGCCAACAAAACCAAGGCTTCGCCCCACGCATACCAGACACGCACCGAACTGTTGCATGGCCCATGACAGCTTTGCTGGCGTGGGGTGTGCCTACCAACCAAGCACCTAGACTACAGACGGGGCGAAGCTGCAGCTTAGGACTTTGTTATGTTACTGCGGTAGCTTGTCGGTTTGAATGGAAGCAATGTGGTTACAGTACTAAAGCTTTGCTTACAGGTTTTGTTGGTGCAGGAGTTACTAGTAACATAGCGGAGTAGAAAAAAAACCCGCCGAAGCGGGCTATAGATTAGTAATTGAGTTTTGTTATTGTGATGTAACCAGTAGGATTAGCATCTGTAGGAATATACTTTATAAAAGCTAATTCATTATCGTTTCCGTAATCAAAGAAACGTGCTATAAAAGAATGTCCGTCAACCAAATAAGAGTACTTTTTTACAAAACTTATACAATCTCTTAGAGTACCAAAACTTTCTTCAGCACCGCCATTTGTCTCGTCTAGAATTATTACATAACATTCGTACTGTGCTTCAATAGCTACTTCGATCTCACACTGCTCTTCGATAGCAGTGTTTTCTTCTTCCAGAAGTACTTCTTCAGGTACAGTCTCTAGCATAGCTAGAGTACTGTGATCTAGGTCGCAAGGTAAATCTGTTTCTAAGAGAATGTCAGTAAAGAAGTCTACTTCTTGAGCTGAAGCTAAAAGAGAATGAAAAGATAATTGCATAACTAACTCCTAAAATGTTAATGCCACCCAACACCCTATGCGCTGCGTGACCAATCAGGGAATCGCAGGGAGACTCTGTAAGTCAAGACCCTGCGACCGAAGGGCGAAATTTTGTGTTGTTGCCGTTAGGTCATAGCAAACCATAAGCAGTGTTATAGCAGTGGTATCAAACAGTTACAAAGTAGCAAGCAACAATAGAAAATTTGTCTTTACTTATAGAGTACTGCGATACCATGAGGGGACACGGAGCCCTTTGAGGAACAAGGAACGTGGTGTAGACGGAGTTAGATGCCAACACATATGTCGGAGAGATAACAAAAACTGGGTCAAAAGTTTGGTCGGCGACCTAGCGGTCAGCCAACCAATCACAGTTTTTGTGAGTTTGTAACTAAACAACTATGACGAGTGACGATGGAAGAATACTGGCTGTGAGAGGTCTTTGATTGTCTTAGATGGTTAAGAGCTGTTTAAATGGCATCAGATACCGAACAATGGTATGGAATAGTGACTTGATAATATGGGGGCAGTGTGATGTAAGTTATTGATATAACAGTGCCACGTAATATTACTTATATTACATAACTATCTACCCCTGTGGATAACCTGTGGATAAGTTGTATTTATAGCTAATATTGCTATGTTGTAGGTGGGTAGGGGGGAAATTATTTTAGTGTTAATAGGGGTTTATCACCTTTTATAACACCGCTGCATAGTTTTGAACAAAAGGGGGTTCTGTCGAACCCACTGTTGTGAAGGAGCAGTCCTCGTCTCTAACGAGACTGCGGTAAACAAGAGGGGGTTGTTAAGACTATGTACACCCGTAGGGCTAGTGTCTTCTATTGGTGCTCGTATCTACGATACTCGCACATATATGTTCTTAATAACATCTGTATCAAACCTACTGTATATACTCTCTACCTGACCAGAAAAAAGAAAACAGTAAAAGAAAAAAGAACTGCACGCAGTATCTCTCAAATCAAAATAAGCTGTCAAGTCCACAAAAGTATTCATTTACAAGTAATTTGCAAAATATATTTTATAGAAGTATGATACAGTCTAAACCAGTAGGAGGAAAGTATTATGGCAGGAGCTTGGCAACGTAAAGAGGGTAAGTCCCCTTCAGGTGGACTCAATGCTAAAGGCAGAGCTTCTGCCAAGAAAGAAGGACACAACCTTAAGCCACCACAACCTGAAGGTGGTTCTCGTAAAGATTCATTCTGTGCCCGTATGGGTGGAATGAAGAAGAAGCTAACAGGTACAGCCAAGGCTAAAGACCCTGATTCAAGAATTAACAAAGCTCTAAAGAAATGGAAGTGTTAAAAATGCCAATATCTACAGGAACCAATCCCAAGGGTCTTTATGCCAATATCCATGCAAAGAAGAAAAGGATAGCCAAGGGTTCTGGAGAGAAGATGCGTACACCAGGCACTAAGGGTGCTCCTACTGCCAAAGCTTTTAAAGACTCTGCTAAGACTGCTAAAAAATGAAAAGAAAAGTTTCTAAAGATCGTAGATACAAAAGATCAATCTGGACACAGAACCAGAAGCTTGAAGCTGTCAGTACTTACCTCATGTTAGGTAATATGGCAGAGACTGCTGTAGTTACGGGTATACCCTTACAGACTCTTAAAATCTGGAAGACTACGGATTGGTTTAAAGACTATTCCTTACAGCTTCAGTCTGAAGATGTTCAGCAGATGGACTCTAACCTTAAAAGGGTTATCCAAAAGGCTTTAAAGGCTACTGAAGATCGTATTGACTTGGGAGATGCTCAGTTTGATCAAAAGACTGGAGAGATTGTTCGTATCCCCATTAAAGCGCATGTTGCTTTAAAGATCACAACAGAATTGTTGACTAAGCAACAAAAGCTCAATGAGAATCCCATCAAGGAAGAAGTTGAGAAAACCATTGATAGCAGGTTACTCAAACTTTCAGAAGAGTTTGCTAGGTTTGCCAATGCTAGGGCCAACACCATAGAGATAGAAGCTGTAGATGTCACTCCCAACACCACCAGTATCGAAGCTTAACGCTTCCGTTATGGAAGGTTTTGTCAACTCTGTGTTGAGGAAAAACTTTGATAAGCCAGCTCCTACTCCTGACTTTCATAAGGAGATATGGGACCTTGTTACTAGTAACAACAAACAAGTAGCCATAGCAGCGCCTAGGTATCACGCTAAGAGTACAGCAGTAACCCATGCTTACACACTAGCATCTGTCCTCTTTAGGGAGTCCAGATATGTTCTTATTGTCTCAGACACTGTAACTCAAGCCGTACAGTTTTTAGGAGATATCAAGAAGGAGATGTTAGAGAATGATGACCTACGTTCCCTATTTTCAATCAAAGAGTTTGCCAAAGATACCGAGGATGACTTGATTGTAGAGATGGAAGATGGATGGACATTCCGTATACAAGCAAAAGGTAGTGAACAAAAACTTAGGGGTTTAAAGTGGGCTAACCTTCGTCCAGACCTTATCATTGGCGATGATATGGAAAATGACGAGATTGTAATGAATAAGGATAGACGGCAGAAGTTCAAAAGATGGTTTTATGGAGCTTTGATTCCTTGTGTTAGTTCTTCTGGAAAGATTAGGATTGTTGGAACAATACTACATTTAGACAGTCTTTTAGAAAACTTAATGCCAGGTTCTCAATTGGGTAGCCATAGAGGTGTGAAGCATTTAGTCAAAGAAGATTTAAGGGAATATGCTCTTAACAAGCTACCTTGGAGGTCAATTAAGTATCGTGCTCATACAGACGACTTTAAGACTCTTTTGTGGCCTGAAATGAAATCTGCTGAAGAGTTTAAACTCCAGAAAGAAGACTACGTTAGACAAGGATTAGCAGACGTTTACTCTCAAGAGATGCTCAATATTCCCTTGGATATAACAGATACTTTCTTTAAGAAAACTGATTTTATTCCTATGAAACAGGAAGACCAAATTAAGAATTTGGTGTACTATGCCACCTGTGACTTAGCTGTATCCCAATCCCAACGGGCAGACTATTCTGCTTTTGTTGTGGGGGGTATGGACAATGAGGGACGTTTGTACTGCAAGCACGTTATAAAAGAACGTATGGACGCTTTGGAAATTGTGGATACAATCCTGATGATCCAAAAGATTTATAAGCCCGTACTCTTTGGACTTGAACAAGGTACTATTCAGAAAGCTATAGGACCCTATCTCAATGAGGAGATGCTTAAGCGTGGTGAGTTTATTAATACTGTTTTATTAAAACCAAGCGGTGATAAACTAACCCGTGCTAGGAGTATCCAAGCTCGAATGAGAAGTGGGGCTTGTAAGTTCGATAAGGACGCTGATTGGTATCAAAACTTTGAAGATGAGCTTCTCAGGTTTCCTCGTGATAAACATGATGACCAGGTTGATGCTTGGGCTTACTTGGGATTGATGCTTGATAAAATGTGGGAAGCTCCTACCGACAAAGAGATTGAAGAAGAAGAGTACGAGGCTTATATTCGAGAAAACAATGCGCTAGAATCTGGTCGCTCTGCTATATGTGGGTACTAAAATATGAATTTAAAAGATAAACATAATATCAATGACCTCATGTATGAGAGCAATATTGCTACTCTACTCTGTGATGAAGACCTTAAAACAATTGGAATGCACGTTGTTAGAGACTTTGATAATGACTTGATGTCTCGTTCTAGTTGGGAGAAACGTACAGAAGCTTCTCTTAAACTAGCTCTACAAGTTGCTGAAACTAAGAACTTTCCTTGGGCTAATGCCTCTAACGTTAAATTTCCTCTTATCACTATTGCTGCATTGCAATACCATGCTCGTAGTTATCCTGTACTTATTGACAGTGATTTGCCTGTCAAATGCAGGGTAGTTGGAGATGATAAAGATGGGTTAAAAGCCCTACGTTCTACCCGTGTAGAGCAACACATGTCCTACCAGCTTCTAGAAGAAGATGAAGACTGGGAATCAGAAATGGACAAGGTTCTAATTACACAACCTATTATTGGTTGTGCTTTTAAGAAAACCTATTACGATCCAATCTGCAAACACAATATCTCTGAGAACGTTTTAGCCAAAGACCTAGTGGTCAACTATTGGACTAAGAGTTTAGAGACAGCCAGTCGGGTATCTCACGGACTACAAATGACCAAGAATGAAATCTATGAGCGTGTAGCTCGTGGACTTTGGTTAGATGTATCTGAAGGTCGTCAACAACAATCTATGTCTGCTATGGGTAATCCCCTACAGCAAACACAAGACAAAGCACAAGGGTTAACCCCACCTGAACCCAATGATTCTAGTACTCCTATTGAAATCATTGAGCAGCATTGCCACATTGACTTTGATGACGATGGCTACGCTGAACCTTACATTGTGTACGTCCGTAGAGACAACAGGAAGGTTGCTCGTATTGTTGCTAGGTACATTGATAAAGATGTGGAACGCAATAAAGAAGGAACTATCCTTAGTATTAAGGGTGAACAGTACTTTACTAAATACCCATTTATCCCATCTCCAGATGGGGGATTTTATGATCTTGGCTTTGGAGTTTTACTTGGACCGCTTAACGAATCAATCAACACCATCATCAACCAACTCGTTGACGCTGGAACATTGTCTAATACCGCTGGTGGTTTTCTTAGCCGTGGCATCAAGCTACGTGGTGGTAACTACTCCTTCAATCCTATGGAGTGGAAGCATGTAGATACTACTGGGGATGATCTACGCAAAGGTATTGTCCCATTGCCAGTGAGAGAACCATCTCAAGTAATGTTTACTTTGTTAAATCTATTGATTAACTATGGTGAACGTATTGGTGGTGCTGTAGACATTATGACTGGTCAAAACCCTGGTCAGAATACTCCTGCTGAAACTACTCGCACTATGACAGAGCAAGGCATGAAGATATTCAATGGTATCTTTAAACGTACCCACAGAAGTCTTAAACAAGAGTTTAGAAAGCTGTACCGCTTGAATCAAATCTTTATTACTGAAGACAAGTCTTTTGTTTCTGATGCTAAGAGTTCTGGAATGATCTTAGCTTCTGACTATGCAGGTCCTGTAACTGATGTGATGCCAACTGCTGATCCTAGTGTGACTTCTGATGCTCAAAGGTTAAACCAAGCTTCTGCTATAGCTCAAAGGGTTGCTGCTACCCCAGGTTTGTACAACAGATATGAAGCAGAATACACCTTCTTAAAAGCTATGAAGGTTACAAATATTGAGAAAATTCTTCCTGATCCCAAAGGTCCCAATGCTGTACCTCCACCAATAAATCCTAAGATACAGATTGAACAACTTAAACAACAAGCCAAACAAGCTTCTGATCAATTGACTATGAAGATGGCTTTGTTAAAACTAATGAGTGAAGCAGAACTTAACCAAGCCCAGATTCAAAAACTGGAAGCAGAAGCAGAGGCCATTAAGATTGGTATTGCTACTGAGGGTGAGAAGATGCGTATTCAAGAGATCAATATGCAGATCGCTTTACAGCGTGAGCGTAGAGAAGGTGTCATCAGTTCTATCCAAACCATGAACTCGGTTTACGATACGATGATGAAAAACAAGATGGAGGAAGCTCTTGAAAGTAGTCAACCGCAAATGCCCCCAATGCAAATGCCTGGTAGTCAACCGCAAGGAACGCCTCCTATGATGTAAGTAAGTTTATAAGGAGAGAAAATTGGAACCAGTTAGCCCAGATAATTTTGACGAATGGAAACACCACCCTGTTACCAAACGTTTATTTAAAATGCTATCAGATGACAGAGAGGTCATGAAAGAAGGACTAATCAACAGTTCATTTGATTTTGAAGAGGAAGTTAAAGGAAGATGTCGAGCAATTGCCATTATCCTAAGTCTAGAGTATGAAGATTTGTTTGAGGTAAAAAACAATGAGTAATGAATCAGGTATTAATCCAGTAGGCTGGAGAGTGCTTATCAAGCCACAGGAAGTTAAAAAGGTTTCTAAGGGAGGGATTATCCTAACCACAGAAACAACTGAAGCAAGAGAACAAATGGGAAACACTACTGGGATCGTTATAGCTATGGGTGACCAATGCTATTCTGACGAACCTGCACCTTGGTGTAAGGTAGGTGACAAAATAATCTTTGCCAAATATGCTGGTCTTCTTTACTTGGGTAAAGATGGTGGCTCGTACCGAATGGTGAATGATAAGGACATTACTGGCACTTTGGATGCTGATGTGGACCTTGTTGATCCGTACTTGGCTAAAACTTAAGTTGACACTATTTTAAACAGGGAGTAGTATATGAGTGAAGAAAATGTTACTAGTAACGAAATAGCTGATGATGTGCGGCATGAAGCTGAATCTCAAGGCTGGGTTCCAAAAGAACGATTTCGTGGAAATGAAAACGATTGGGTAGACGCTGATGTCTTTGTCAAACGTGGTCGAGAGATTCTCCCTATTCTTAGAAAGAATAATGAGAACCTTGTTAAAGACTTACAGTCAACTAAAGATCAGCTTAAAGAGTTCAAAGAAGCAGCGGAGGAATTTAAACGATTCCAAAAAGATGCTTATGAACGTAAGGCTCAAGAGTACGAAGATAGAATTAGACAGATTAAAGAAAGCCGTGCCCAAGCCATCAGTGATGGGGATGGACAAAAAGTAAATGTTTTAGATGACGCTTTAGATCAAGCTAAAGAAGACTTTAAAGAAGCAAAGCAAGCTGTTAAAGATGTTGATGTTGTTAAAACACCAGAAACACCAACAACTGTTATTGAACCTGGCTTACAATCCTGGCTAGATAAGAACACCTGGTTTGGTGAAGATAAACGAATGACAAGTATTGTAAATGGAATAGGTGAAAGCCTTAGATTGGAATTTCCAAGCTTAAAAGGACAGCCGTTTCTTGATAAGCTAGACGAAGTGTTGGCAGAAGAGTTTCCTAATAAATTTGGTGGGAAGAAACAATCTCCTACTAGTCGGGTCGAATCTGGGTCTGGTCGTCAGAGTAGAAGTGGTGGTAACGCCCAATCTTATGACAACTTACCTGCGGAAGCAAAAGCAGCCTGTGATCGTTTTGTTAAGCAAAAGCTTATGACTCGTGAACAGTATGTCGCAGATTTCGATTGGTCTAATTAATTTAAAAGGAATATTATCATGCCTCGTGCTTTAACTTATGAAGAAAAAGTTGCTCGTCAAGATGCAATTAGAGAGAGAAGAGAAGCCCCACCTGCTGCTGCTGATGGAACTACTCGTAAACGCAGAAACGTTTTTAATGGCACAGAAGCCAAATTAAGCGTTAGAAACCAAATTCCAGGTTACCATCTCCATGTTTTTACAGACACTGGTGGTCGTATCCAAGAAGCTTTGGACAGCGGATATGAATTTGTTGCCCCACAAGAAGTTGGTGGTGTAAGTGAAAACGTGGTTAGCCGTAATGGTGACCTCGGAGAAAGAATTAGATATCTTGTAAATCCTCGTGCTGAAGGTACGGAACAATACGGATATCTTATGAAGATACGGCAAGAATGGTATGAGGAAGATCAAGCCGCACTTCAAGCTAAAAACAACACGATTGACGCTTCAATTAGGAAGGGTAAGATTACGGGGGATAACCCTGGATTTTATGTTCCTAGAGATGGTATTAAACTTAATTAATTTACAAGGAGTCTTAAATGGCTAATGTATCCCGCCCTCGTGGTCTGTCTCCAGTTGGAACTGTAACTGGTGCAGCCTATAACGAGCAAGGTCAATTGTTTGCTGTGGCTAACGATGCTACTAACACTTACGCCATTGGCGATATTGTTACGTATGCTGGTGGCTCAGACACAAATGGTATTGCTTATGTAACTAAAATGACTGCTGACACTAGCTTGCCTTTGGGCGTTATTGTTGGTATTCGTCCTGCTGATCCTGGTGTTAGCTTGCAAGGTACAAACATTGATTTGAGTAAAATTTACTTGTCTCAAAGTTCTGGCTTGCGCTATATCTATGTGATCACTGATCCTAACGTTGTATATGAAGCACAAGCTGATACTTATGCTTTAGCTGACGTTATGAAAGCTGCTGGTGGTAACTACACCGCTGCTGACTCATTGTCACAATCTTCACCACAATCTAGTTTGACTCTAAAAGCTTCTACTGTTACCGCATTGGGTACAAGTGGTTCGCTTGGATTGCCATTCTTGGTTATTAGTTTTGCTCAACGTTCAGATAACGCTGCTGGTTCTTATGCCAAAGTAAACGTTGTTTTGAACAAACAGTTGTACAAGCAAGCTGCTGGTACTGCTTAATCTGTTAAATAAAGGAGAATTAACATGGCTGGTGTAATTACAACAGGCTCCCATCCGAAGGCGTTATGGCCTGGTATTAAAGCATGGTGGGGACAAACCTACAACGAGCATCCTGAAGAGTACGTTGATTTGTTTGACAAAGACACATCAATGCAAAACTACGAAGAAGATGTTCAATTGACTGGGTTTGGTTTAGTACCCGTTAAAGAGCAAGGTGCTGGAGTTCAGTACGATTCAGAAATCCAAGGTTTTGTAACTCGCTATACGCACGTTGCGTATGCAATGGGTTACATTGTGACTAAGGAAGAAATGGACGACAACTTGTATGAGCAAGTGTCCAAAAAACGTTCTGCTGCCCTAGCAATGTCTTTCCGTCAAACCAAAGAAAATGTTGCTGCCAATGTGTACAATCGTGCATTTAACAACACATACGCTGGTGGTGATGGTGTGGCTATGTGTTCAACTGCTCACCCCAATACTACGGGTGGTACATTTGCTAACAAGCCTACAGTTGACGTTGACTTGTCAGAAGCCGCTTTGGAAGATGCAGTAATCGCAATCATGGGTCTACAAAACGACCGAGGATTGTTGGTTGCTATTCAACCAAAAGACTTGCACATTGCTCGCCAAGAAGTGTTTAATGCTCAACGCATTCTTCACTCTAGCTACCAAACAGGTAATGCCAACAATGACATTAACGTCATTAAGTCTGGTAACTACCTACCAGGTGGTTTCAAAGTAAATCACTACTTCACAAGCCCACACGCTTGGTTTATCCGTAACACCATTCCTGGTGGTACTGGTATGAAGTACTACGAACGTCACGCCATCACGTTTGATCAAGACAATGATTTCGATACAATGAATGCTAAAGCCAAAGGCTATGAGCGTTATTCATTCGGATGGTCTGATCCTCGTGCTGTGTGGGGCGTTAATGGTCCCTAATTGTTACTAGTAACAGCCCCCATCCTAAAAAGGTGGGGGTTTCTTTTAATCCAAAGGAGTATTTAAATGGCTTACGAAATGTCTAAAATGAAGGGCAAACGCCCAGAACCAGCAATGAAAAAAGGTGCTGGAGAGTCCATGAAGAAGATGGCTCCCGCTGCTAAAAAAATGGTTGCAAAAAAGACCATGACTAAAAAGAAAATGTAACGTAGAATACAATCTTCCAATGACGCCCTTAACTGGGCGTTGTTTTAAACAACGTCAAAGGAACTATTATGTCTAACCCTACTCGCCTTTATGCAGGTCTTTCTACTGCATACTCTAACGAGACTTTGTACTCGTTTCCTTTCCCCGATCCTTTTCACACTGGAAGCACCCAAGCTATTGGTAGTTCTACTTATGTCAATGATTTTAATACATTGATTGGTACAGACTATACTGTTACAGGTTCGTCTTCTAGTTTTGCTTTAACCCCTGGTATTGGTGGTCAAGCTTTGTTGACTCCTGGCGGTGCTACCACTGCTACATCTGCTTATAAAAATGGTACGTTTTATCAGTTTGTTGCTGGTAATCGTTCTTGGTTTACTACTCGTTTTCAAGTTTCTGCTGTAGCAGGTAATGTATCTTTTTATGTTGGTTTGCAAAAAGGTTCTGCTACTACTGATGGTTTGTGGTTTGCTAAAGCTGCTGCATCTACATCAATCAATTTGGTTTCTACTGTCAATAGTACTGCCACTACTTTGGTAACTGGTGTTGCAACTGCTGTAGCAGCTACTTGGATTGAGCTTGGTTTTTATTACGATGGCACAGACATCATTGTTTATTTTGGTAGCTCTACTACCACTTCTAGTCCTGTTGCTCGTATTTCTGCACCTACTATTGGTACTACTGGAACTACGTTGACCAACGCTGTTCTTAGCCCAGTGTTTCAAATTACTCCTACAGCAACAGATACATTGACTACTGACTTTGTATTGGCTGCTCAAGAAGTTTTACGTTAATAACTATGCACACTAAACTAGTACACGAAGCTACGCAAGACAGTATTAATGTTTCCATTGTTAGTGATGGTGGCAAAAACACTGTGTTCCTAGTAACAGGTACTATTAAACACGAAGATGATTCTGTATTTGATATTATCAACATCAACAAGTTAGCTGGAAACCCAAGTAACATTCGTTTAGATGCAACTGTGTTTATGGTTGAGACTGGTCTAAGAGTGTTACTTACTTATCGTAATCAACCTTTTGTTTTACCTCTGGAAGGTAGAAGTAAAATTGATCTAGGATGGGTTAGTGGGTTAATTGGTCACGAGATTGATATGATATTTAAAGGTACAGGATCATTCTTCATTGTGCTAGATGTAAGCAAAATGGGAGTATAAAATGAGTGATGTATTTATTAAGAGTGGCGAACAACCTCGTTACTTTGCTTTTAGTGGTGTGAACTCAGCAACAGTAACTGGTGCGTCTTCTCCCATTTATAAAGAAAGTCCTTACAGTAGTTTTCAAGCTATCATCAATGGTACAGGTACTGTGGGAGCTACCATAGCTATCCAAGTAACCAATGAAGATGCTACTGCTAATGGTACTAGTTCAAATTGGATTACCATGAGCACAATTACTTTGTCTGGTACTACTACTGCCACAGATGGCTTTACAACAATTGCTCCTTGGAGATGGGTACGTGTTAACGTATCTGCTATCTCTGGTACTGGTGCAACTGTTCAAGTTATCATGGGTGTGTGATGACTATTGTTGTTAATAACATCTATGGGTCTTATGTTCCAGCTATACCTGATTATGTAAATCAGTATGGAATGACTGACAATAAATATGGTGTTATTATGGAGCCAGAAATATATTCATTCTTACTTCAAGAAACTGGAAGTTTTATACTTCAAGAAGATGCTGTAAGTAAATTAGCTTTATAGGATAACACATGAGTTCAACTAATTTTACTAGTGGGACACTCCTAACATCGTCTTGGCTTAATGCTGTAAACAGTACTGTCTACAACAATGTCTTTCCCAATTCTGGTGGTGGTACAACTAACTTTTTAAGAGCTGATGGAACATGGGCTGCACCTCCTGGTGGAGCTTCTGCTACTCTTAATCAAGTACTTACCAATGGAAATACATCATCTTTAAATGCAAATATTGGTGGAGTAGGAATAGGCAATCAGATTAATTCTCCTACTGGTTTAACAGTATACGGAATTACTTCTACTGCCAATTACGTTGGCATTCAAAATAACTTTGGTGGTTCTAGTCCTTACACAGTTCTTTTAAGTTCTTCTGCATTTATACCTTACTCTAATGCTATTACAGGTAGTGTTACTAATAGCGGTATTGCTCTAGGAGCTTCTGGATACCAGTGGTCATCCATAGGAGTTGCAGGTTCTTTGTATTGGAACAATACAGTTGTTACTGCTCCTGATACTGGATCAGGTGGGGATGCAACTAAGTTCTTAAATCAAAAAGGTTCTTGGGTTGTACCATCGGGTACTGGTACAGGTCTTACTTCTGTTGGTATTTCTGTACCTACAGGATTAACTACTTCTGGTAGTCCTCTTACTTCTAATGGCACTATAGCTATTAGTTGGTCTGGTCAAATACCTCCTGCCAATTTAGCAAGTAGTACTCCCAACACTGCATCTTTTGTACGTGGTGATGGTGTTTGGTCTAATACTCTTACGGGCAATGCTTCATTTGGTGGTGTGGGTATTGGTAACCAAATTAATGCTCCTACAGGACTAACTGTCTATGGCATTACTTCTACAGCCAACTATGTTGGTATGCAAAGTAATTTTGGAGGAGGTTCTCCGTATACAGTATTGTTAAGTGGTGCTGCATTTATTCCCTATCCTAACAACACCATTGCATTAGGAGCATCTGCTTACCAGTGGTCTTCATTGGGTGTTGCTGGTAGTTTCTATTGGGGTAATACAACAATTACTGCACCCAATACTTCTAGTGGTTCCTCTACATTGTTTTTAAACCAACAAGGTAGTTGGGTAACACCTAGTGGTAGTGGATCAGGTTTAACTTCTGTTGGTTTATCAATGCCCACAGGTTTTTCTGTATCCAATACTCCTTTGACATCAAATGGAACAATTGCAGTCAGTTGGTCTGGCTATGTTCCTACAGCTAATTTAGGTTCTGGTTCTGCTTCATCTGGTACTTATTTGAGAGGTGATGGTACTTGGTCTGCACCTACTTTGCAAGCTGTCTGTGCTGCTGGTTCTACTTACTCAGGTGGTATTACTATTGGTGGTACGTCTACATTTAATAGTTATTTGGGTATTGGTTCTACTTCTACTGGTCCTACTGGAACTGCTTATGGTATTTCTACTAGCACTTCTGTCATTGGTATTGGTAATAGTTCTGCTCAAACTTACTTGTATGGTACAGCATTCATTCCATCTGCTGATGCAACCCTATCGTTAGGTTCTGATTCCTATCGTTGGCAAAACATTAAAGTATCTGGTGGAGCGTCTTACTTTGGTGCCCAAAGTACTTTCTCAAGTGCTCCAACTGTTTATGCTGCTCAGTCTACTAGTGGTGGTATTGCATTAGCAGCTTATCAGGGTGCTACAAGTGCTACAGCCCTTGCTTCTGTTGTTGCCAGTACTACTAGTAATCTTGTTTATTTTGGTTATGGTTCTCCATCTTCTCCTACAACAGTGGGTGTTATCTCTACCAATGGTACTGGTGTTAACTATGGCTCTGGTTCTGATAGAAGATTAAAGACTAACATTGAAACATACACTGCTAGTGGTGCTTTCATTGATTCTTTGTTACCAAGAACATTTACTTGGATTTCTACCAATACTACTGCTGTTGGTTTTATTGCTGACGAGTTGCAAGCTGTTTGTCCTGGTGCAGTACATGGTGCTGCTGATGCTGTTGATGAAAATGAAAAACCAATTTATCAAACAGTAGATGCTTCTACCCCGCAAATGATTGCAAACATTGTTGCTGAATTACAATCCTTGAGAGCTAGACTAAAAGCTGCTAACATTCAATAATTGGAGAATTAAATGGCTGATACAAAAATCTCTGCACTAACAAGTGCAACACTGCCTCTAAGCGGATCAGAACTTGTACCTATTGTTCAATCGGGTACTACAGTTAAGACAGCTATTTCTAACATAGCTAGTAATCAACCCCCAACACCTTACACAGCCAATGGTGTGGTGTATGCAAGCTCTACAAGTGCTTTGGCTACTGGGTCAGGATTGCAATTTGACGGCACTAACTTGGGAATAGGAGTTACTCCTAGTGCTTGGTTAGCAAACTCAAAAGCGTTTCAGTTTGGCTCTACTGGCTCGTTGTTTAATTACGGTGCTGCCAACCGACTTGGTGAAAATGTTTACTTTAACACAAGCGGAACACCAACTTATTTAGCAAACGGATACGCAGAACTTTATTTGCAAAACGGTGGCGCTCATACTTGGTCTTACGCAAGTTCAGGCACAGCAGGTAACGCCATCACCTTTATTCAAGCAATGACTCTGGATGCGAGTGGGAATCTTTTGTTAGGTTTGACATCTGGCAGTT
>Ga0214206_1000135_pt1 | contig 20449 bp, 26 predicted proteins | sample TroBogEpilimnion_26_FD_153044 | JGI IMG/M metagenome (GOLD analysis project Ga0214206, IMG submission 153044) | Freshwater microbial communities from Trout Bog Lake, WI - 07JUL2009 epilimnion | ecosystem: Environmental > Aquatic > Freshwater > Lake > Epilimnion/Euphotic zone | place: Trout Bog...
TCACGCACCCAACGCAAGATGTATTGGTCACTAAAATGCACTTCATCGTATGCTTTCCACGCTACTGGTTCATTGTTCATTTCTCTTGTGCCTTTCCCATTGGTTCAATTGTTATTGTTCCCCATTTAACTTCCCCAGTCTTAGGGTTTTTCCACCCATGCTTTGTGTAGATTGCTGGATAAATACAAGACGGATGCCAATCAAATCTAGTTTCTTGCACCGCCACAACTTCTAAGTCGGTCTGCATATCTTTAAGGTTCATTTCTCACTTGCCTTTCTTAGTATTGCTCTAGCAAAATTCAAAATATCAGAATCGTAATATTTGGTGTCAGGAAGTGGCTTCCACAATGCTTTTATTTCCTCATCTGTTAGTGTCTTTGCTGGATGGGTGAATAGTGGAATATGAAATATCCAAGTTTCTTTTTTATTAAATTTTCCATCTGCACTCATCCACGCTACTGGTTCATTGTTCATTTCTCTTGTGCCTTTCCAAATAACTCTAACGGATAAATACCGCCATGTTCAAAACATTCTTTGGCATATTCTGTTCTGTTATCTTGATACACCCTTGAAACTTCAACACCATTTTCAATAACAACAGTCATGTCATCGTAAATACAAGTGGCTTTATAGCTCATTTCTCTTGTGCCTTTTTTAGTATTGCACTTTTAATCTCTTGCTCAAACATATAAGCCAGCTTTGCATTTAATAATTCTATTTCAGCTTTTTGCTGACGCACTACGGTATGCAAGTCTTCCATCATCTCTTTGCCAATACGGTTTACATACTCGTCACCTTCACGCACCCAACGCAAGATGTATTGGTCACTAAAATGCACTTCATCGTATGCTTTCCACGCTACTGGTTCATTGTTCATTTAACAAACTCCTTGCCATAAATTAAATTTAGGTTTCTATCTAAATCTTCTTTTAAATGATATTGCTTTAGCTTGGCTTTCAACGCATCTATTTCAGCTTGTTGCTGGCGTAGCATTTTTCCTGACAATGTTATGTACTCATCTATATGGGCATATTCTCCTGTTTCCAATTCTTCGGCAACTAAAATTAAATGCTCTGCACTAAAATCAAATTTAATATTTTTTAGCTTGTAATTAAATTCTTTTGTGTGTTCTTCTAATGTGCGCATAGTCATTTCTCACTAGCCTTTTTTAGTATTGCTCTAGCAAAATCCATATTCAAATTACTTGCTTTGTATCCATAAATTTCTTCAAATACTTGTTCTATTTCCTCATCTGTTAGGCCTGCTGGATGGGTGTAAAGTGGAATAGGCTCTGTTGTTCCTGTTACTTTCCAAGCAAACTTAATGTCATAGACTGTTGCGCCTTCGCCTTCAGGATAAAAATGTCCTACTGGTTCAGCTAAACCCCCCATAATTGTAGGGTTTGTTGGTACTTGTTCAATCTCCTCAGATGACTTAGACAATCTCCACAAGGCTAATTGTTTTTTTAACTCCTCTACTTCAGCCCTATATTTTGCAATATCTGTTTCTGCGTATCTAAGAATTACTTTTTTAGCTAGTTTTAATTCTTCTATTTCCTCAGACAATTTAGAGATTAAAGAATCCCCTTCCCAACTTCTAACTTTCAACGCTTCTTTTTCAGCTTTTGCATTAGCGGCTTGCTGTCCTTCATGTTTCCAGTCTTCATGCTTTGCGAGTATTTCTTTTTTAAGAAACTCTATTTCAGCTTGTTGCTGGCGTAGCATGGTGGCTGCTTGCACAAGTGGTTTATTACCGTATTCCTGTGATGCTTCATCACACCAATCAGCTAGTTCATTTGCGTTCATTTCTTTCTCCTACGAACTATATCTTTTTTGATAATATTGCCGCCAAAATAGATTAAGACGGCTATGTAAAGAACAACCATTAGTGCTATTAAAAATACGTTCATATTTTTTCTTTCATTGAATGGTTCTTATAGCTAATATTTCTTCCTCAAGCTTTTTAATTTTTATTTGCATCCAAACTCGATTATCGTGCAGCTCCTGGCACTTGCTATGGTAATAGTGCAATGTCTTGCCTACCTTTTCTATCATTTTTCCAAGCCTGACCCCAGTATCAGGGTCTACGGCATAGATTTCTTCAGCTAAGTTAATCAGTTCCTGTAGCATTCTTAGATCTCCTTCGTTTAATAGGGGGTAGGCCAGCAGATGTCTGTGGGTCGCGAGCCTCTAACATCGCGTCTGCCATAACATAAGCATTGTTGGCAACTTTATCTACTATGTCACCATCAATTCCTCGGCTAACTATTCCCATCATGGCAAACATAGCAAAGCAATCTCTTAGGTCTTGCTCATTCATGGGAATTTCCTGTTCGCATTGTGTATGAAGTAGTCCCAAAATATCGTTTATCTATTAGATTTAGATCTTGGGTTCCATCATCTTGGGTTTCAATAGTTACAGTTTTATTCATATCCCTGACTAACTTACTATCAGGGTTATTAACAAAAGTTTCCATGAGCGCGTGTTCTCTAGTTAAGTAAGCCATGCTATCCATAAATACATTCTTAAAGTATTCCATTGTCATAGCAACATCGTGAAGATGGATATTACTTACATCAGATGCCAATAAGATAAACAATAAACGCAAAGCAATCCATTCTCCCGCGTTAGGAGAGTTGGAAGTAATCTGCTTTCTACGTTTATAAGCCTTCCTTGCTTTAATCTGTTGTTGAGTTAATTTCATTTTGCTTTCCTCAATAAAGCTTTTAATTTGCGTTTAGCATTGCCATAGGATTTACGAAAAGCATATACAGCCTTTTCTTCTTCCATATTAGCTTCAACTGCAGCAGTAGCAAGCACCATACTTAAAGCAGACAAAATGATTGTTATATCAACTTCTGCTTTTGGAAGTAAAAACTGAAATATTTCTTTTGCCAGCTCTTTGGTTGGGTCTTTTAATTTTTCTTGCAATGCTGCTTCCATAAATTCTGGATCACCAATTATGCTCATTTGATCTCCAAGTGTTCTATCCGTTCAGCCAATATGTCTCCAATATCGCGCCCTTTGACTGCGACCATCTGCGCTTCTGGGCATTCGTAGACTACCTTTACAGCATCCCTACAGGCCTTGTTATAACCGCTGGTATAGGCATCTCCACCATCAAGGATCATGCCAATAGCATCACGGATTAAGACTGAAGCTTTACGGCCTTTAGCAGCTTCCTTTAGTTTAAGAAAATGTTCTTGAGGAAGATAGACTGAATAAGGTATTAGTTTTTTTGTGTCCATTCGTTGTATTCCCTGTGTAATCTATCTAATAAAATTTGTGCTTCGCGGTTAGTTTTAAGATCTGCTCTAGATGGAATATTGAGATAGCTTCTAACCCATTCAGTAGCTTCTTCCATATCCTCGTCAAAGATACGATCATCGGAATGAAGATACTTCCAAAACTTAGGATCACGGCAGAGTAGGCCAGCAATGCGTAATGCTCTATTGCCAGCAAACTCTTCCTGTTTATCCATTGGCTTTTCATCACCGCCTAACCTAACCAGCACACATTGGTAACGCGCCCCAACGAAATCCCGAAGTAAGTCTTCTGGGATATCGTCAGGATGCAAAGATAAAGTCAGGACATAGCCTGTCTTATCTTGTTTGAGCGCGACCTTAACGGCTTCAAACTGAAGAGTCTTCATGTTTGCCTTCCAAGTAGGTAACAAGGTATTTAAGATGCTGGATCTCTTCCCAACGCATAATGCAGATTTTTGCCAGCTCATCATTTTCATCAATGTATGCTTTTAGCTTTGTCTCTTGTTTTTTGGCTACCTCTTCCCAATCAACTTGTTTATCTAACTCATCCCATTCTTGAAGTGTTTGAGCAAAATTATCAATCGCGGTAAGATTTTTCTTTAAACCGATTGGACGGCCTCGTTTTTTAATAGTCATGTCAGTTCCTTAGTATGGGAGATCATCTTCAACAACGGCTTTGGGTTTATCGCTTTCCCAAGGTTCAGATGCAGATAGGGATAAATACTTCTTACCAGCAGCCGACTCTTTAGACCAGCCTGATAATGAGATCTTTACCAGCGCGCCTTTAGACTTGTCCATCATGTTGATAAGAAAGGTCTTATCTAAATGGACATCACCGCGCATATCAGGGTGATTGTCAGACTTCTTTTGGGTGTTGCGAAACATTGCACCTGAGTTGGGTTTTTGTTCAAAAGCCATGATTAATCCTTTTTAAATTTGTTTTTTGTTTCAGTAAATTTAGCCATCATCTCTTTAAAGAATAGGGCATCAGTAGCCTTAATTAAATCAAATAAGACTTTGTTCTTTTTGAAGATATGCATAACGTCTTCATCGTTGGAACATAGATCTAACAACATATGGGAAGAAGTCTTGATTAACTCTAGCCATTCTTTTGCATCACCATCAGGTTTGGCTGGCGCAACAATCTGCCATTCACCTTTTTCACCAGCAATAGGCTTCTTAGTAACTGTTACTTTGGCTTCGTTTGGCTCAACATTAATTGTTATAGATTTAGGTTCTGCTTTCTTTACTGGCTCTACATCACCCATCGTGGCATCCAACGCGTCATGTTCAGAAATAGCCAAGGCCGTGGTATATAAATACCTCCGTTGGTAGGTTTCCACGGCTCCTATATTCTGGACCTCATGGCAACCTTTGAGAGCAGCAGATCCCATTGGTGAAGTAAAGACCACACAACCGCTACCATCTACGTCATACAGCATCATAGTAGCTAGTTCAGCATCAAATGAAATCACATCTACCAGCCCTACTTCTTTAAAAATAGCTTGAACAGCAGGAAGAAAATCTCCCAGTTCAAAGTATTTATAGCCAGCAAACTTATTGTGACCAGACTTTGTAAGTTGCTTAGTCTGCAACAAGTTTCTAGCATCAATCAGTTTTTTATATACAGTCATTACGTTTCCTTAAAATAGGCCATCGGCCTTGTAAATTGAATCTTTTGGTGTAGCTAAACGCTTTAAGTTTTCACCATCGTTATAGGCTTGAATAGCACGTTGCAACTTCAAATACTTCTCATGCTTATCTACATCACCACCATTGGTATTACTTAAAAAGTATTCCCGCGCAAAGATAATTACTTTCTCAGTTGGGTCATTCATCATGCCATTAAGAAAAACTTCTCCAAAACGGATCAAACTTACTTCATCTACTCCGTGATAGTGAGCCATAGCAATGCCAGCATGAACGATTGAACTGGTTAAATTCCTACGATTACTAACAAAACATTGAGTAGCAAACTCTACATGAGGCTTCATGGTAATTAAGAAATTAACCTTTTCACCATCAGTTAAGCGTCTTGGGTAAGTAATGATAGGAACTAAACCAATATGCTTTGCCTCCATCCAAGGAGCAGCACCACTAATCTTTACTCCATCAATCAGGCTTCTGCGTCTACCTGAGTCAATAGTCATTGCTACATCTTTAGGCAAACCACGAGTTACCATCATGCTAACTGGATGACCAAAACGAATGATTGCAGCTAACCGATGTTGACCATCAGCCAACGATCCATCTTCGTAAAACGCAATACCTTGATGGGTAATCTGCCAATCACCAGCCTTCATAGCTTCTACCAACAAAGTAACTGCACGTTCAGAAAGATTGCGGTTATTAACATTCTTTCCTAACATTGCTTGTGCCATTGATGGCGTAATTTTTACTAACTCCGTTCTCATAACTGCTCCTCTAAATAAGTTTTATATTGTGTACACCATGTATTAACTGAACAAAAGTTTTCACATCGAGTACGCTCGCCCTTGCGTACTTCAATCTCGTAGTTGTCACCTAACTCTGCTACTGCAGAGATAGCTAACTCAGGTGTTTCGTATAAGGAGTGAGCGCGTTTATTACCATTCTTACGGACTGCCCACACGGTAGGCTTTTCCCACATTTCTGCTGGGGTACAAGCGGGTAAGGTTCCACCTGTCTCCAAAGCAAAGTCACAAGCACTATGTAAAGCAATACGACTAGAAATGAACGCATCTCTTTCCTCCATACTCCATAAACGAATAGGTAACTCTTTAATTGGCGCGGGTGGGTAATTCTCACGGGTCTTAGCATCTCTGCGAGTCCAATCCCGAATGATCCCTACAATGCCTACATCAGTAACAGTTACTCTCTTAACCTTTTCTACTAACCAAGCGTAGATATTGAGTTGATGTTCCCACTCGGCCTTCTCATTCATTACCGCCCATACTGTTGTGGTCTTATAGTCCTTAATGCTGATCCCATTTGAGTTAACAATTTGTAGATCTATGGCTCCTGAGATATGCCAGCCATCATGCTCGGCATGGATACGCTCTTCAACAAGGTGGTTATCATCCTTGCCATGCTCCAAAATGTTATGGACTGCAGAACCAAACAAAGACCAAACCATATCGGCAGCATCTGTTTCAATCTCATCCTCAAACTTCTTAGTTAAGGCCACGATCTTTGGGCTATTTAATAGCTGGGTAGCTGATAGATTAGCTTTACCCTTATCGTATTGGGGACGATCCAAGACATTCATAAATGTCTGTGGAATGCCATGTTTATTCGTTATTTTCATCTATTTCCTCAATACGTTTAAGTAAGCGTTTCCAAGATTCCTCTTGGTCAAAGTTGTTGAGTCCTAGTTTCTCATCAAGGTGACGAAAAGCTATACGAAGGATCTCTTCTTGCAATGGGTTAAATACTGGATCTGTCATTTCTGCACCATCATGTAAAAGAAAACAATGATTAAAAATAAAGCGACTGATAATTTATAAATAAGTTGTTCAATTCTTTTTTGGCGATGCCACACGCCCGAATGAATCAGTAGACTTTGGATGTATTCCATGTCAGGATCATCTATTGGCATAGGCTTTGGTGATTCGTTGTAACGTACTCCAATCTGAATACCAGTTGAAGTTGTATAGGGAACAGTTTTCATTGATTTTCCTAGCAGTTAATCAGTCTGTAGTTTGCATGATAAAATATAATAAGTCAATAGGTTGTACCTACATTATTACACCTGTTGCAAATTCTCACTATAACAGCTGTTATAGTGACAAAGTGAATGAAATCAATAACTTAGAAAGATGACCATGAAAAATACGGTAATTTTGCCTTGGCCTCCTAAAGAATTGTCACCAAATGCAGCCTTGCATTGGGCTAAGAAATCTAAAGTAAAGAAGGTATATCGGCAGACTTGCTGGGCTTTGACATTGGAAGCCAAATTAGAGGCTGTAGCTAATCCAAAAGTAAAGTTGGATATAACCTTCTATCCTCCAGACAAACGCCATAGAGACGCGGATAACATGGTTGCTGCAATTAAGTCTGGATTGGATGGTGTAGCAGATGCTTTAAGGGTAAACGATAGGTGTTTTTTACCAACATTTATTTTTTCTGAAGAGGTAAAAGGAATGGTAAAGATAGAGATAAAATGAACTTGGAGCTATGCTCCTTCACGTTCCTCTTGGGGTAGTTTAGGCTACCCTTTTTTTACTCTTCGTACTTGGCTATGTGTTCATTAAATCGCTTCATCATCAAAGCCTTTTGATTATCAATACGTTGAATACGATCTTTAGGAAGACCTCTTTCCTGAAACTCTTTCTTCTGTTTATTTAGCGCGTTGACTTGGTTCTCTACCGTGTTAGCCATTTGCCAGAATCTAGCTTGTGGATGGTCTTTAAAGAACTCTGCAACATTCTCTTTATGCTTTTGACGGCCTTTAATCTCATTCTCATAGTCAGCCATGCGCGTAACATTGTTATAGAAACGGGCAGATTCAGCAGCATTAGATTGTGTTTCGCCATAGAAACGACCAGCCAATGGGATTCTATAGGCGGGTAGCTCTTCACCTGTAATACCAGCTTTGATGGCCTGTTCAGTCTTCATTAATTCGCGTCCAGCACCGCCAGTTACTTGACCAACAATGTAGTCTAGTTCATCGGCTGTAGGACTAAGGAAACCTTTACTGTACTTACCACCGCCAGAAGCAAGATTAAGGAAGTAGGATATTTGTTTATTGATCTCACTAGCTGTCTCACGGGAACGCATATAGCCTGGGGTAGGATTTGTGGCGCGGTCTTCTTTATAGATTGGCCTACCAAAAGCATCTTTGTTAGATTCTAAAGCTGCAATAGGATCTAAAACAGTAGGGAGGACAGTCTGCATCGATAGGCCAGAACTACCTACTGGGGAGAACGAATCCATGATAGAGCCTGTTAGATTGGCTACTTTTGTACCAGCGTGTTTACCACCGCCAATCATAAATTCAGTTGTAATACGACCAATGTTAGGCAGAATATGAAGACCTAATGGATAAGGAATACCAATATACTTTCCATTTGGCAAAGGAATGATAAAGTTCCGTTCTCTAACAAACTCTGGTGGCTCATCGTCACGGAATCCAGCAGCAGCCAACATGACTGCTTGCATAGTTCCTAGTCCAATACCGCCAGCAATAATCTTACGTCCCATTGGACCTTTTAAAGTCTGGGCTAAACGGGCAGTACCTTGAACTGAAGCGTTAAAGAATGCATAGTAAGAGTTAATACGGGCAGATAACTGGCCTTTTTTATCAAAGTTAACAGTTAAGTTTTTAGCAATAACGGCAGCTTTCTGGGGTGATAATCCTTTACCACCTTGAGATGCTGGTTGAACAGCAGCTTCATAGGCTGCTAAACGAACAGAGTTTTCCATCATATCGTTAAAGTCAGTTAGCGCGCCCATAACAGCAGAGAATGCTTTCTTGGCATTACCCGACTTCATTTTGTTTAATTCTTTTTCAATGATGGCAGTTTCTTCATCAGTACGAATTAAAGAATCACGATAGCCAGTTTGAGCACCTTCTTTTCTAAACTCTACAAAGTGCTGCGCCCATTTATTATTTGAGTAGTCCCCGACAATCCCTTTACGTTCATCGCGTAGAACTTTCATAATTCCACGCATTGCAGGGAAGATACCAGCAGATACTTTGCTCTGCATACCAGCTAATGGAGTAGTAGATAGGTTAAACATAGCTCCGCCAACGTCACGGATTAAGTTAACTGCACCAAATACTGGGTTGTACTGGGTGTTAACTGAGGCAAACCAGCGCGTCATCTTACCAATAACACCTTCAATAGTTCCAAGACTATCCGCATCAAGGTTCATTAAAGAATGCACCATACGCTGTGCTACAGGATCAGTTTTGCTAAAGAATATGTAAGCATCTTCCCCATTGATACGGACTGGGAATACGTTATCGCCAAAGCGTTTTAAGTTATCTATCTTTAAACGAACATTCTCTTCTGTATCGCTAGTTGGCAAACCTGTATCTGGATCAATCTTTCTAGTCTTGCTAATGTATCTGGTCTTAGGTTCACCCATGATGTTATTAACAATCTCTTCTGCATCGTCAAAGCCAAGTGCTCTTAGCTTCTCAATCAGGGCTTTTTTGTTTTTAATATCATTAGCAATAACAGGCATCCAGACACCTGGATTAGGGTTCTTTAGAGTCAAACCAAATAAAGCTGTACCTACTTTAATCTTTTCAGCACGGATCAAAGCGCGTTCACGCTGGGCAATTAAGTTTCCAAGGATGTCATCAACAGCTTTTTCAGATCCCATAGCGCGCTTGGCAAAGTTACCACGAACACCAAAGCCTTTACTCTGACCTGTTTGACCTATACCGCTATGCTTTGCAAAGTCTTCTTCAACGCGGAATAATGGAATGTAATGCTCATAGGTATCATTCCACGCATCAATTGTTTCTTGAGTTTCAGCACCAGAATCTACAAGGATCTTCTGGGTTCCCTCAACCATCTTATCGAATAAAGCTGCCATTTTATCTAGAGCAGCTTTTTTCTTAGGATCAAGGTTAGCTAGATAATCTCTGGCAGCTTTGGTTGAAATACCAGAAGCGCGGTCTTGTAATTCCCAAGGAGTCTTTCTATCTTCGCCAGTAATGGGATCTTTCTTATTGATCTCATTCATCTTATTGTTACGCTCTTCTGCATGGCGGTTATGCAGATACTCTCTAATCTCTTCTGGAGTTAAGCCAAGTTCTTTTAACTTTTTAATGGCTGGCATTAGTTCATTAAGTAAGAACTCACGAATACCAGTAGCAGTTCTACCGTGGTAGAGCTGTTCTTTATCGTATACGTTTATATTGTCTTCAATCTCACCAGCTACTTTTTCAATAGCTTGTTGGGCGCGCTTGGTGTCAATTTGTTTATCTTGCAGCTTATAGATTAAGTCATCAATCTGTGCATCACTAACACCATGCCAATGTTTGATGGTGTCTTCTGGGAATGACCAAGAAGCCTTTACAGGTTCACCTTCAAAGTTACGGCCTTCAGCTGGTTTGGCAGTATCGCCAACTTCTTCTTCATTAATATCAAAATTGTTTATGTTAAATTCACCATTGTTACCAATAGCTGATTTAATTTGATTTGGTTCAAACGCTACCCAAACTTGCTCTTGTTCTGAATTTAAGTAATCTTTAAGATCAAAGTACCCAGTAATATGATCTTCTGTAGTTTTTCCACTATATAAATCCAAGCTACCATCTTCAGGATTTTTAGCTAACGTATACCATGCTCCAGATGGTTTTTGAAAAGTTGTTTGTCCTTTGGATTCAAGTTCTTTTTCATTTACTGTTGGAGCACCAGAATAATGTATTCCATCGTATCCCATATCTTGTAGGCGTCCACGAACTTCATCATTAACTGATCTTGCTCCTTTTCTTAACGATTTATCTCGTGTATCACTATTAAATTCTTGATATACTTTATTGGAAACTTTTCTCCACACTTCACTTGGTGCTGGGTTTTTAATGTTTAAATAAACAGGAATTGTATTTTTTGCATCACGCATTGCTGGCGATGTAAACCTATCGCTAGAAAACCAAAAGCCATTAAACGGTACGTCATAATCTATCTCACGAATTTTTTCTTTATCAAATACAGTAAAAGAATTTCCAGACGTAGCGTGATACATAACCAATGGTTTATCATTTTGGTCAACAACTTTAGAGTCACCAAACCACTTCTTAAACTGAGGAGTATCAGTTTTAATTGGTATACCTTCTGGCATAGCCATAAAGCCACCCGTAAGGTGTTTGGCTAATCTATTGATATCTGCTGGAGTCTGATCGAATATTCTGTCAGACACTTTCATTATTTTATCTAGTGCTGATTGATACTGAGGATCAAGGCCAAGTACTTTTCTAAAGACTTCCATTAACTTAGTTAAAGCAGTCTTCTTACCCATGTCAATTCTGGATAAGTAGTCTTGTACATCATGTTCAGTTAGAGAACGAACCCATAATTCATCTACGTTTTTTAATAAAGAAGGGCTTCTTAAAACTGCTGGATGCCAGTTTGCTCTTGGCAGATTTTTAATATCGGATTCAACTTGAGCTTGAACAGCACGAAAAATAGCGCGTAACTCATTTTGAATAATTTTCTCAGGACCTTTAAAGTTTCTAGTAATTAAAGTATCCAACTGAACTTGGCTTAATACATGAAGCAATTCATGCATTAAAGTACTATAGCGCGTTCCTGCTGGATAATCTGAAGCAGGATAACTTTCTGCCACACCTTTTTCACTAAGACCGTTATATTTAACTTCGTAATAACCAATTTTATTTCCCAACATAATAGGCTGGGAAGATCCATAAGATCTAAATTTTCTATCTTTGCCATTTCTAAAAGTAATTTTTACAGGAATACCAGCAGCTTCTAATGCATTGATGTTAGGAAGAATTCTTAAAGCAATTGCTTTAGCAGCAGAGTTAGGAGCGTTATCAACTAACCATTGGGCAATTTGACTACCTTTAGTCATCTTGCTTATTTCTTTGGCAATCTCTTCCAATGGTTTTTTAATTTGAAAACTTTTAGGTTCTGCTGTATCAGGAGGAGCAACTTTAGGTGCAGCTTTAGGAGTTGGTTTAGATGGCTCAGTAAATAAATCTGCTGGTTGTGTTTGAGCAAGAGACTCGCGAACTAATTCATGTACAGGACGTTTTGGAACCGCGCCAAACATATCGGTATCAGACTTATTGGCTTCTTTATAAGCATCATCAAATAACCTAGATAGGTTATCGCCAATCGCTTTAGCTGATCTAGGATTATCAGCAAACATAGATAGGACATCAATAGACAGCGGATTGACTGTCATATCAGCTTGCTTGGCAGTTTCTTTTAGGTTCTCACCATTTCGTCTTGCATTGATAGCCAGCTCTACTGCTTCGTTTACATATGGCCTGACATCATATTCTTTGGCATCTGTTAAACGAATAGCTTTAGATGCTGCCATGTTAAGGGCGCGGATAATATTTTTGGCTTCTTCATCTTGAGCTTGGAAGGCTAACTCTGTGAGTTTGTCATTTCCATAAGCCTGTTGGAATATAGCAGCTTCAAGGCGGTCTACAGCTTGCTTGGTAGGATTGTTATCTTTACCAATAAGATTGCCTTGCTCTGTTGTAGGCATAGCTTTAACAAAATCACGGACAGTCTGGGGGCTTACTTCGCCATTGTCATTAAACTGAATAGTAGATAGGTCTACTCGATTGGTATCGTTCTTGGCCTGTTCTACCGCATTAAAGGTTAATCCTGCGCCAGTATTACTAACATCACCAATGTTCTTATTAACTGCTTCCATAGGCATAATACGAACCAACATAGGGTTCTTCATGCTGTCAATTTCAGCTTTATCTACACCATGTAAGTCATCACTAACTAATGCTTGTCTGTATTGATCTGCTGATCCACTACGATAAGCTGCTTGTAATCCAGCTACGCGCCCGTTAGTAATGGCTCTAAATCCTGTGTAATCAGGTGCTGAATATTGTGCATTCTTAGTACCATCAGCATTATGGGAAGATAAGACTTGACCAGCATCTACTACACCATATTGAACTGTAACTGGTTTGCCATCGCTACCAGTAATCGTATCTGTACGGCCTAATTGACCTTTAGGTAGTCTTACATCTCCAGCAATTACTGGCGCGCCAGATCCATAATCTCTAGAGAAACTAACTCGGTTATAGTCAGGTTCGCTGGCAATCTTAGCCATCTGAGCAATTGAAGCTGGAGTAGATCTATCGCGGTTCTGAATATGCTCCCAAACATTACTTGTTTCTTTTGGTTGTTCGATTGGAGGAGCTACAGGTGGTATTTCTTTTGGTGGAGTAATTTCTGATGGGGGTAATTGCTCTGGTGGTGTTGCTTCTGGGGGAGCAGCTTGAATAGGTTGTTCTACAGGAGCAGCCGTAGGAGCAGCTTGCTCTGGAGGAGTAACTGGTTCTTCTGGTGGCTTTTCTTCTGGCTTTCTGGCTTTAATAGCTTCATAAGCATGGCCTGGAACAGAAAATGCACCGCCTAATACTGCACCGCCAATGAAGTTGTCATAGTATTCTTTACGAGCATCTTCATCTGCAATATTAAGGCCAGCTTGTAAGCGTTCAAAGAATTGTTGACCAGCTTCATTAAGACCTTCAGCAGTCATTGTTTTGCCAGTTTGCTTAGCATAATAGCCAGCTTGCTCAAGAATACCTTTTTTGGCTACTTCTTCTAATACTTTATCGGTGGCCTTTACTCCAGCTTGGCTAAAGATTCCACGAATACCTGGAAGCATATGCATACCAAATACATCTAGGGCTGCTTGAGGAATAGCTGCTGCACCCGCTTTAAGTAAACTGGCCTCCTCTAAAGTCTTACCTTCTTGTACCTGACGGGATAAGTTAGAGCCTGTAAATTGGGCTGCACCAATCGCACCAGCAGCTAAGTCAGCTGTACCAATTAAACCGCCAGCAAGACCAATCTCAGGTAGTGCTAAAGCACCTACACCCGCTGCAATAGGAGCAAGCATATAGGGAGCAGATCCACCAGCAAGTTCGCCTAACTTAGTTAATGGAGCTTGCATCCAACCTTCTTCGGTTGGTTTATATATTCTGGCAGCTTCTGCTTCGTGTTGTTTAGCTTCGCGTTCAGCTGTATTTACATCTTTAAAGCCAATCTTTCCAGCAAGACGGGATATATCAGCTTGGATTTGTTCTGCGCTACCTTTTAAAGCAGCCATACCACCGCTTTGTGGACCTTGTAGCGTTGACTGTTTGGCAGCATCATATCTGCCTAATTCATCTGGGACTGCAGCATTTTGTGCTGGAGGTGTGTATGCCTGATACCTTTTTAAAAGATCAGATTGAGTTACATTATCAGGGACACCACTAATGATTGTCCCATCAGGCATTTGCACATCTATAGGCATAGGTAGCCCTAAGTTGGAAGTTGACTAAATGGTACTACTTTTGGTCCTGCTGCTGGTTTAGAACTGCCAAATAATCCACTAAAGAATCCTGGTTTTTCTGGTTCTACATAATCAGGGATTTTACTTGGTGTTACTTCTGGTACTTTAACACCAGCTGTATGATAAATCTGATTCTGACGTTCAGCAATACGCTGTTCAATAACTTGGTATTGTGGATCAGTTTCACTTAACATTTTTTGCTGTGCAACATATTTCTTAATCTGTGGATCATTGTTAATTAAAGTCATGGCTCTATTAACATTACGATCTTCTGCGCTTGGAGCATTAGCCAAAGCAGCCATTTTCATATCTCTATTGTTCTGGATCTGCAATAAAGTACCAGCCAATGAAAGTCTGCGAGCATCATCTTTAGTCGCGCCTTCAGCATCTAATTTAGCCAATTGCTGTTTAACAGATTGTTCGTTAGCTAAATCTTTTTCATAAGAAGTCATTGTTTTATTAGCTGCATAACCTAAGTTAGGTATGAAATATTGCGATGGAGCTTCCATCATTCCAATACCCATCTTAGTTAATAAACGAGCATTTTGGTTTTCATGCTGGCTTTCTAAACCTTGCAAAAGTTGTTCACGCTCTGGAGAAACAGCTTGTTTACCTGTTTGAGCTTGTCCTAATAAGGCTAGAGCAGCTTTGTTTAAATCTACTTTGCCACTCTTATCAGCATACATAGCCAATGCATCATCTACTGGATTAGTCTTAGCTTCTGGAACTTGGCCTTCATCAGCAAATGACATAATCCCACCACTAGCAAAATGTTCTGGAACCATATCTCCAGTACCAATAGCACCTAAACCAGCGCGAGTTTGTGGCATTTGGGCTACCTGTTGTGGAGGTGGCATACCGCCTGGCATCTGTGGAGGAGGCGTTGTTTGAGCTAACATTTTTGCAGCTTCTGGGTTAGCTTGAATGCGTTGATTTTCTTGAACAATTCCTGGAGCAATCAGTTTTTGCATAGGGGTAGCAGCTTGGCTATTTTGCATTCCTTGAAGCTGTTGATTACTCATCATGCTCATAGGAATTGCGCCACCTGGAGCGTACTTAGCAATATCTGAACCTAATCCACCACTAGCAGCACCGCTTGCTTTTGACATTGCAGCCAATCCAAGACCAGCAGTTCCAAGGCCAGCCAATTGTGAGGCAGTATTTGGAGCAGCTTGATACATCTGGGTAGAAGATTGTTGCATAGGTAGGCCACGCAACATAGAGTTAAGCATACCTAACTGCAACATTGGATACTGCTGGGCAGTAGCATAGTTCTGAACAGCTTGATTAATGACGTTTTGCTGTTGACCTTGTTGCTGTGCGCCAAGTTGATTCTGGGTTCCAAGAATACTTTGCTGGGCAGCTAACTGTTGATTACCTAAGTTACCTAATTGATTAGCACCAGCCAAACCAGCTTGTGTACCTTGTAAATTAAGGTTTGCACCAAACTGTTGAGCTTGTTGAGCATTTTGAAATGCGTTCTGTAAACCTTGGGCTACGATCTGATTACCAGCAGTATTTTGGTTACGGGTATTCTCAGCGTTCATTAACGCTTCACGAGTGCCACCAAACGCTCCAGCAGAAGTAGCAGCTGCTTGTTCTCCAGCACCTGTAATGCCATATTGGCGTTGATTTTCTAATAACTGTTGTTGAATAACATTATTCTCATACGGAGACATATATGCTTGCATAGCATTTGGATCTGTAGCTTGGTTAGCATAATTCTGTCCAGCACCAAATGCACCTAATGTTCCAGCCGCTGTTAAACCTTGAGCTGCACCCATTGCACCTGGCAATTGAAGGTTAGCAGCTGAAGATTGAGCCTGTTGTTGTAGTGGGCTAAAGCCAGCTACATAATCTTGTGGGTTTTGACTATAAGGCGTATAAGCATTAAAGCCTGTCATATCAGGCGTATAAATCTGCGCCTGTGCAGCATTAAGCATATTGCTGACATATGGCTGTGCATAGTCAGGAATATTGGTATTTGTTACTGTTGTATTGGTAGGACCAGGAGAGCCACCGCCACCACCACCGCCACCATAGATTCGGCCTCCGCCTACTTTAGAACGGGTAACGGAATCACCTAAAGTTTCCCCTAAGGCATATAGCTGGCGTTTTGAATAACTCATAATTTTCCTTACAACATCTTTGAAAATACTTTATCTGTCATCTTGTATCCCAAGTACTCAAACAACTTAGAATTGTCTAAATGCACTTTAGTGTGCATTACAATTCGTTGAACTCCACGTTCTTTAAGTACTTTTTCAGCATACTTAAACAACATAATTCCTACTCTACCTTTGCGAAACTCTTTAGTCACAAAGTACAAATCTTCAATTGCTGTCATACAAGACTTATAGTGAAGATGGGGAGTGACTATAAAAATAATATAGCCAATCAACCTTTCATCACTTCTACAAGTAATGCACCGCAACATTCCTGCTTCTGCCATTCTTTTATAAGCCTCATAATCAGGCTCATAATTAAAATCTTTTGTTACACATAACTCTTCATAATGCTCTGGAAAGAGTTTCTCAAACTCGTCTACAAACTTAAATCCGTCCACATCTTCATAAATAATCATGCTGGTAGGTATTTATATGCTTTCGTGTCTGCTGCAATGTTTTTCGTACTTGCTCTTTTTGCTTTAATGCGATCCATCATTGCATATAAACGCTTGGCTCCAGCATCTGTCGATCCGTTACCAAGTTCAGAAACAATACGGGCTGGTATTACAAATTCACCTTCAGCCAAACGAGCTGGCTGTTTACCACCAATTGTAGCTGGGATAGAGTCACTTACTCCATCTCCAGGACCTTTAAGTAAATGACCACCATCTGAATAGCCACCTAAATTAGACATTCCACCATTAGCGTAACCACTTAAACCACCAGATGCCATTCCACCAGCAGCAGCCATTATTTGTTGTAATTGTGCTTGTTGTGCAGCTTGGTTGGTGTTATATGCTGGAGAACCTTGCATTTTTAATGGGTCAATTGCATAACCTTGAGAAGGAACCGCAGCTCCTCTAGTTGGAATTGGAATACCTTGAGAAGCCTGTGGGCTATAAGGTGTTTGTGCATAATTTGCATACTGTGGCTGATAAATAGGTGATCCACCATCAGCCATAGCCATCAATCCGCCTTCTTTAGCTTCTTGAGCACCTTGATCTCCAGCAATAGATTGTTTAGCCTGTGCTTCAGCAGCAGCTTGTGCAGCTGGTGTTAAATCAATCGAACCAAGAACCGCGCCCTGTGGAAGACCTTTTGATTGTTGAACATGACTTGTTGAATATAAACTTTTTAAAATCGCTTGTGTACGATTATATGGGTCTAATAAAGCAACGCTTGCTTCATCTGGAGCAATAGATACTTCTGGATTATGTTGTAAAGGTTGTGTATTTTTACGTTTAGTCGCGGTATTAAGGCCTTCTTCTATATCTTGCATACTAGAAACCATACTGCCATAATCTGGGCCACCAGCATATCCAGCAACACCACCCATAGCAAAGTTAGTCTGTGGAGCCATTCCCATTTGAGGAATTCCTGGTGTACCTTGTGGTGGCATACCTTGTGGATTCATTTGATTCATCATTGCTAAACCAGTAGGGGACATAGCATTAGTCTGAGGTGAAAACTGTCCTTGACCATAAGTGCTTCCAGATCCAGCAGGAGTATATCCATTAGCTGTAGCTGGTTGATTCTGGGATTGTTGAATATAAGGAAGACCGCCATCAGCCATGTGCTGTACTTCTTCACCCGTTAATGGGTTAGTCATTGGATCATAACCAGCCATAGTCTGTTGCATACTGGCTGGCATTTGTGGTGACTCAGCATACTGAGTTTTATCAATCTGGCTTCCAGGGAACATACCACCGCCAGCATAGTCCAGTTTATCCTGCATCAAGCCACCATCAGCAGAACCTACAGGAACATAAGGATTAGCTACATAGTTAGGATAAGTAGGTTTATAAGCTGGGCTTGGAGGTGCTGGCAAACTAGCATTAAAGATAGGATTACCATTAGCATCTTTAGGAATTTCTTTCATTCCAAAAGGATTCTTTTGTTGTGGAAGTCCAGGAACAGAATTTTGTTTATTTAATGAACCAGATAATAATGGTGCAGCTACTCCAAGAGCAGCACCAGGATTTGCTTTAATAACAGATCCAATGTTACCTAAACCAGAACCCATATTGGAAAAATTTTGACCAATTGTTGGATTAACAACATTGCTTCCCAAGGATGCATTTCCTTGACCAACACTTTTTAAAAATTGTCCTTGGTCAGTAGCATTTAAAGCTTGACCTCTAAGAGTATTAATTTGATCTGAAGAATAATTTGGAAAATTTTCTGCAGTAATAGCATTTTGAGCTTGAATTTGTGGTGTTGATAAAGCTGCTTCTGTACCAGCATCAGCTGTTCCAGCAGTCAATGCTGTTTGATTTGCATTTTCAAATGCAGTTGTTCCAGCATTACCACCAGTTTCAACTAATCCTTGCGCTCCAGCAGCTTCTAAACCGCCAGCTAAACTAGCACCACCCCAAGCACCTAAACCAGCCATTAAACCCTGTTGTAGGCTACCTGTAATAGCATAATCAGCCAATCCAATACCACCAGCAGCAAGTGCAGAATAGGCTTCTAAAGACATACCACCAGTTTCAGGTGCTAAAGCTACGGCTAATGCACCAGCAGCCATAGGAAGAATAGTACTTAGAAATCCTGCTTCTGCAAGACCTGTTGAAGGATTAATAGTAAGTGAGCCACCATGAGCTTTAGCTATTTGTTGCAATGCACCAACTTCTTGACGGCTCATATGAACCAAAGTATCGTCTGGTCCGCGACCTTGTTCTTTTAAATGCTGTGCAATATGGTGTAGGCTCATATACTACCTTTGAGGTTATTTGGCAATAAGTTTATCATTTAAACTGTAGTTCCACTAGCATTTTTCCAAACAGTCCCGTTGTACCAAATTGGTATTCCAAGAGTGGTGTCATAGAACAAATATCCTACTGGTACAGGAGTCTGTAATGTGCTTACAGGCCTGTTTCCAGTAACCCCAGAAGGCGGAATAGTGGCTGCTTGGGTGTAATTATCTATTTGGTTAAAGTACAACCGTAAAGCATTTAGTACTTGATCCTGATATTGCTGTGAATATTCAACTGGTCCAATAGGTAAGTTAGGGGCTTTAGAAGCCCTTAAAGTAATAACTTTTGCTGGTGTTGGAGCTGGGAAAGGACTAACAGCCATTATTTATCTGCCCAATGTATACGTTCTAGCTCTTTACGGGCTGCAGCAGCTTCTTCAGCAGTATCACATAGCTTTGAATAATAAGATATTCTATTTGCTGTAATTTTTGCTAAATACCTTTTTCCTACAGCCGATACGCCAGTAAATCCTGTAGTGCTATTGACACGCAATCTAGTATTTCTATTTTGTGTTTTAACACCAGCCCAGCGGCAATTAGCTGGTTCATAGTTACCATATACATTTATACGATCTAATGTTTCATCACCTACTGGCTCGCCCATAGTTTTAGCAAAAGTAGCATAGTCTAACCATTCTGGAAAAACAGTCACCCCTTTACCGCCATATCTTGGGTAGTCTTTATCTTTTGGGTTAGTACATCTTCTAATCATTGCTCGCCATGTATTGTAAGAACTCTTATTCCATCCACCATGTTTTGTAATAGCTTCTTTTAAAGCACAACCACACGATGTTGTATTACCTGTTACTAAACTTCCTGAATCTGTTTGTGTTTCGTTACCGCAATCACAACGGCATTTCCATAATACTTTTTTACTTTTTGTTCTACCAGCTTGCTCTACAACTGTTAATCTTCCAAACTTCTGTCCTGTACGGTCTACTAGTTTCATAATGTTCTCCTTGTGGAGTTATCATTATATCACCATTTGTACAGATTATATGTCATCTCCTGCCGTCAGGTCTGATGTCGATACGAGGACTACCTAACTGCCAAGCCACGCCAAGGGTATTAGATTCAATCCTAAAGGCTAGTTGACGGCCTCTAAGACGGGTATAGACCTGACCATCAAACTGTTGCACGTTATAAACCGATACTTTGCTATAGTCTTGTGCGCTTTGAACAGCAGGATTATCGGCTTGACCATAAGCTGTACCAGAGTTCACCCTTGGGCGAATAGTCATAGTTACAGTTGGTTGGTTAACATT
>Ga0214206_1000136_pt1 | contig 20421 bp, 31 predicted proteins | sample TroBogEpilimnion_26_FD_153044 | JGI IMG/M metagenome (GOLD analysis project Ga0214206, IMG submission 153044) | Freshwater microbial communities from Trout Bog Lake, WI - 07JUL2009 epilimnion | ecosystem: Environmental > Aquatic > Freshwater > Lake > Epilimnion/Euphotic zone | place: Trout Bog...
TACTGTTTTCCATCGTCTGGATATGGCGGACGAACAACCCAAGAATTTGTTGTGCCTTGCCAGAAATAATTGCCATCTGTTGGTCTTGGCGTTGGGGGCACATAAGCACAGGTAGCCTCATCAAACGTCCATGCAGTGAAATTATCACGATTTGGCAAAGACTCCCATCTTGCTCGAGCATTCTGTTGAACTTCAGCTTTCTCTGCATCTGTCATGTCACGCAAAGCCCAAACGTCAGTCCATACTCCATCAATTTTTTGATAAATTGGTTCTTCTGAATTGAGCGCTTGATAAATTGTAGGAATTGGGCGTTCTACACGAACAAAGGGCTCCCACTCTGATGGGATAGAGCCAAAAGCCTGAAGTAAGTTGTCTTCAAAAGCAGGATGATCAATAGTGTTTTCGTTACCGTCTGTTTTAATATAAAGATTCATTTTCTACTCCAAAATTAAGGCGATCCAACACAGGTTGATGGGAATGTGCGCGTGTTGCCGGGCCAGACGACACGGACTGCTCCAGAACTTCCTGCTCCACCATATGACGCACAGTTATTACCTACACCACCGCCGCCGCCGCCATACGAACCACCATTTGCTCCCGCAGAATACGGAGAAACTACTTTAGAACCATTAGATCCTCCACTACCACCACCACCAATAGCAGAACAAACATTGGAGTTTGTTCCACCACTGCCACTAGAACCTTGGCCAAACAATCCTACTCCACCGCCGCCAGAACCTCCTGAAGGCCCACTAGGAGCAGAACTTGTACCGCCACCGCCGCCACCACCTGATCCAGAAAAGCCGTTGCCTCCATACCAAACATAACCCGCCCCGCCTGAGCCAGAATAACCTCCTGCACCTCCGCCACCTCCGCCACCATAACTATTACCGCAACTGGCCGAACCTCCGTTTCCTCCATTGCCACCGCCAATTCCTGTATATGTACCACCTACTCCAAAACAACCTCCATATCTACCTCCAGAAGCACTGCCACCTTTTGCTACTGCCGTTGATACAAAATATGAGCACCCGCCGCTTCCTCCACGACAGCGTAATCTACCACCTCCTCCGCCACCCCCAACTACTACCGTATATGAATTACCGGGAGTAACAGAGTAACTGTTTGTGTAACCTAATCCACCTCCGCCACCGCCTGATCCAGAATAACAACAGCAACAATGAATTTTACCTCCACCTCCACCGCCACCGCCAACTGCAACTACAGAAACTGATGTCACTCCTGTAGGTGCAACCCAACTATAGGTTCCTGCTGTCGTATAGGATTGAGAGCTTGGAGCCACAGAAGTAGTAATGCTATTACTTGATCCACTATAGGCACCATATCCAATTGAATTTTGCGCTCTTACTGTAAATGTATAAGTAGTCGAAGCAGTTAAACCAGTAACTGTAATTGGACTACTTGCTCCTGTTGCAGTGATAGAACCGGGACTTGACAATGCTTGGTAACCAGTAATGCTCAATCCACCTGTATTAGTGGGAGCAGTAAAAGCTACAGTGGCCGTGGTCGCACCAGTAGCCGTAGCTGTTCCAATCGTAGGAGCGCCAGGTACGGAGCTATAAGTCCCACCAGTAAAAGCATTAAGAATGCCACTCATGTCACATTAGTCCCTGTTAATAGCCATTGAGTTGTAGCAATCTTAACGCAGTTTGCTACGCCATATTGAGCCAAAGACCTCGAGCCTGTACCGCCGCCTTGCGCCCAAGTTAATGTGTCCGAAGTGATAGCAATAGTCACCACTTGTGATGTCATGTTGATAAACTGGAGAACCGTTCCAATAGGATACGCAACAGAAGAGTTGGCTGCAATCGTAAATGTGCGGGCATTAGCGTCTGAGGCTGGGTGGAAGATGCACTTACCAGCATCGGCCAGGACTGTTGTATATGCAGTGCTTTGGCTGTTTTGCGGGATGCTCAAGAACCCCACGGAAGTTGTTCCATCTGCGGTCGTGTTGGACAAGTTGCCACTTGCAGGCGTTCCAAGAATAGGCGCTACAAAGGTTTGCTGTCCTGACCATGTGGCCGCCACGTTAGTTGCTGGCATGGATGTCCAAGCGCTTCCAACATATTGGTCAACTAGACCTGTTGTTGAGTTATAGCCAATCTCACCGTTTGATGGTGAGGCAGGACGAGAGCCTGTTGTCCACGTTGGGAGGAAGGCGCCGTTTGTACCATCGAGTATCATTGCCATGTTAATTCCTTTTTACCAAGACCAAATAAATACTGCGCCATCACCGCCACGACCACCTGTTCCACCAGTAGAAGCTCCATACCCTCCGCCACCACCACCAGAACCTATGCCGCCAATACCTCCATTGCCAGCGATTCCGCCGCCTCCTACAGTTCCACCGCCGCCTCCAGCTCCACCAGTACTTAAAAATAAAGGTTGAGTTAAAAAATAACCATTTCCCCCGGTACCTCCTGGCCCACCTGAAGCGCCACCATTAACAATTGGGTATCCATAATTTGTAGCTACATTTGATCCCGCATTAAGAGCTGCGCTCGCTCCGCCAGCACCTCCACTTAAAAATGTAGTCGTAGAAGCTGTAATTGCAGTTCCCACCGCCGCACCAGCTTGACCAGCTATTGAATTAAATATTCCAGCAGCACCGAAATAATTGTTTGCAAATGCAGTACCAGCAGTTGAACCTGACCCTGCATTTGCTGTTAAAAGTGTATAACCAGCACTCGCAGTTGGCCCTTGCCAAATTACAGAAGTTGCACCTCCCGCCCCAGCGCTCGGCAATCCACCTGCGCCAATAACAATTCTTAATTGGTCAGGAATAAATATTGCTGGTCCAATCCATTTCGTGACTGCTCCAGAGCCACCGCCAGCACCACCACTTGAGCCGCCTACACCTGTTGTGCCGCCGCCGCCTGCCCCAATTAAAAGCATACGCACCATAGATGCGCCACGGGGTTTGATCCAGTCACGAGTAGTGCCACCACCATAAAACTCTTGGTAATTGGCAGTTTGTGGGTTGGCAAAATTAAATACGTCTATCATATTTTCACCATGTAATGATTACTACGAGGCCGTTGCCACCTGCGCCACCAAAGTTTAAGCCAAAAGCCCCTCCGCAACCTATTCCCGCTTTTACATTGTCAAAATTTCCAGAGCCCCCCATTCCAACGATTATTGGTTGCATTTGAAAAAATCCATCAGTAGGTGATGTAATTCCTATGTAACCATAATTTGAAGTTGGAGAACCTTGTCCACCGCCAGCTAAAAAAGTAGTTGATGATGGATTTACCGAAGCATTCGATCCCGTTTGTCCTGCAATACTTTGATAAAACCCCATACAAGAAAAGTAATTTGAAGTAGATGCTGCGCCACCCGTTGATCCGCCACCATTAGCAGTCAACAAATTGTAGCTTCCATTTACACTATAGTTAACAAGCGTGTTAGTTCCAGCTACAAGAATTGCTTGACTTACACCAACGCCACCTTTGCCAACTTGTATTTGCAACTCATCAGGAATTAAAAAAGCAGGAACCATACAATTTGTAACTGCTCCAGAACCGCCGCCATAATTCGCTGCATCTCCACTTGCACCAGCACCAATTAAAGTAAACCAAACAAATGATGCGCCTTGTGGTTTAACCCATGTTTGCGTGCCTTTTGTTTCTCCAGCATTAAATATCTGAATATTTGCGCCTTGAGGGGTTGGATATTTTATAGGGTATGACATATTACCAACTCGCTATTAAAATCATACCAGCGCCTCCGTTACCACCAGTTGCTCCGCCATATGCACCACCAGAACCAATACCACCAATTGTATTGTCTGCCGCACTATTCGTACCATTACTCCCAGTGCTAACAATAATTGGTTGTAATTGAAAAAACCCATTATTAACACCTGTAACGCTATAGCCGTAATTAGCAGTAGCAGCTGCTCCTGCGCTTCCAGAACTTAAAAATGTAGTTGCTGATGGTGTTTGAGTGCCGCTTGATATTCCAGCTTGACCAGCAACAGATTGAAAAAACCCACTATTTGCAAATTGATTTGCTGTCATTGCAGTACCGCCAACCCCAGTACTGCCAGCGCCAGCAGTTAATAATATTGCTAATGATGCTGATGAACCACGATAATAAACATAACTATCAACCTGAGCATGACCAGAAACTCCAAAAAATGATGGCTGAATTATTAAATTATTAGGTACATTCTGTGCCGCACCATACCAAACAGTTACTGCCCCAGAACCACCTGACCCGGTACCACCACCAGTAGAACCATCGCCAGGGCCACCGCTTCCAATTAACATCATGTAAACATGGCTAACGCCTACAGGTTTTATCCAAGAATAGGTTTGAGTTACACCTAATAGACTGCTGCCAGCCCCATAAAAAATCTGCACATCAGCATTGCTGTTGCGAAATTGGTTTTGGTTTTGGCGTACAAACATGATTAAGGCGTGTTGGTAGATGCGTTATACCAAGATGGTGCAGCAACATCCATACTTGTACAAGTATATTCCAATGGGTTATCTTGATTAACCACTGTACCTGTTTCTGTATAAATGTTTTGGCAAACACCATCCAACATTTTCATGTATCCCGCCCCTGTAGTGGGAGCGATAAACTCAATACTCCACCAGTTGTATGTAGGCATATCAATAATCTCCTGCGACAGTTACGACTGAATAACCTGTACCAGCAGAACCAGTAGAAGTACCAAAAGTAACATAAAGCAAATAACTTGCTGGCAATGCAAAGTTCAAAGGCAATTCAAACACGCTTGATGCAGCAGTCTGAGATACTGTCACCGCAGGTAATGTAATCTCATCATAAAGCCATGTTACTGTTGCGCTAGTGGATGTGCTTGATGAAATAAACACACGACAAACAGTAGCGGCAGGAGAACCTACAGGGCGAAAACGAATCTTTTGAAGATAAGAGCCATTAGCACCAGCAGTAAATGCTTTGTACAACGTGCCTGATCCGTCTTGTGCGGTGTTAGCCGTTGGGCCAACTACTAGACCAGAATTAAGTGCTGCAACGCTAGTAACGTCACCTGCTATTGAATAAATTGGGGATGTGTTTGCTGCCATGAAAACTCCTTATGGGAAAATACAATTAATTGCGATTGCTCTGACTAAACCTATTGTAGGGCCTGTAACTGCCGCCGCCGCCCATATTGGAGCACCCGAGCCTTGAGATGTCAAGACGTAGCCTGTTGTTCCAAAAGAGGTAAATGCATATGCTGTTCCTGTTCCATATACAACTCCGCCGGACGTTGGTGTTGCTGTTGAGTTTGTGCCGCCAGAAGTAATAGGAAGAGCGTTGGCTAAAGTGACCACTTGACTGGAGCTAATCGTGACCGCCGTAGTGCCCGCTGTTTGTAGAGCAAGAGAGCCAGAGGTGTCACTAGTGACAACCACTCCGGCTGATGTTGATGCGTTAATTGATGCTGTCATTTTGTTTCCTTAAATATTAGGGTGAGCCAACACAGGTTGATGGGAATTTGCGAGTGTTACCGGGCCAGACAATACGGACAGCACCGCCAGTGCCATTGCCGGGCGAAGCATTGCCAATATAACTACCGCCACCACCTCCTCCACCATAATTTCCACCATTGCTACCTGCGTTTCCAGTAACAGAAGCTCCACTTGATCCTCCGCTACCACCTTTGCCATTTTGAGTTCCACCAGTTCCACCGGCTCCATTAGATCCTTGTCCAAATAAACCAACGCCCCCGCCGCCGCCGCCACCAAAATTTGGGCCAAAATTATTACTTGAACCACCGCCACCACCACCACCACTACCGGCGCAAGCCGTGCAACCAAAAGCCTTGGCATTTCCTCCATTACCTGCGTATCCTGCGGCACCACCACCACCACCGCCACCAGAGTTTACGAATAAACCTCCATTACCACCTGTAAATCCACCACCACAAGCCGTAAAGTTTGTTCCTATTCCACCGGGTACTACTCTACCTCCTGTAGCCACCATAACGGCCGTAGGAGAACAAAAGTAACTTCTTGTCAATATTGGTGTACTATTAGTAGCGCCAACTTGTACGCTGTAACTATTTCCCGGCGTGACGGTAAAATTATTTATATATGCTAAACCACCACCACCACTACCCGCTCCACCAATACAAGAACCACAACATCCCTGTTGTCCAGCATTAGAACCACCAATTGCTACTACGGAAACCGAAGTAACTCCTGTAGGGGCAACCCAAGAATATGTTCCCGCAGTCGTATAGGATTGAGAACTAGGCGCAGGGCCAAAACTCCTCTGGTTCTGAAACATTGCAACAGTAGCGCCACTCATGTCAATCCGCTCCCTGAAATTAGCCAAGTGGTAGTAGTCATTTTTACAGCAGTTGCAGAGCCGTACTGAGCCAGTGATCGTGAGCCAGTCGTGCCTGCGCTAGACAAATACATTGTATCGGTGGTGATTGCAATCGTCACCACCTGAGACGTCATGTTGATGAACGTCAATGTTGTACCAACAGGATAAGCTACACTGCTATTGGCTGGAATTGTGAAAGTCCTAGCGTTCGCATCTGTAGATGGGTGGAAAATGATTTTTCCTGAGTCAGACAAAACTGCTGTATATGCAGCAGACTGGCTGTTAATAGGAAGAGTCAAATACCCAACAGCGTTTGTTCCATCGGCAGTTGTATTCGATAGATTGCCACTTGTGGGCGTGCCAAGTAGGGGCGTTACTAATGTAGGGCTTGTTGCAAGAACGGCGCTACCACTTCCTGTTGTTGCCACCCATGTTGGCGTCGATGATCCGCCAGATGCCAAAAGATACCCGCTTGTACCAACGGCGCTATATCCAAAACCCGTACCTGTTGAATAAGGAACCGTACCAGCTGTACCGGCAGTGGCGGTGAATAACGTCCCTGTTGTTGACGGCAGAGTAATAGTAACCGTCACCGCATCTGTTGGGGATAATGTTGTTGCGCCGCTTGTTGCGCCATTGAGTACGACTTGTCCCATGATATTTCCTTAGAGAATTACCCAGCGTCCACCGCTAGGAACAGTGATTACAGCGCCACTTGCTAGGGTGATCGGGCCTGTGCTAGACCCGCTTGTACCGCTGGCAAAAGTGTAGCTGGTTGCAATTGTTTGATTGTTTACGAAGATGGCATTGGAAGCCGCGGCTCCACCAATACCGCCCCAACTGGAGCCGTTATAACCCTCAAAACTGTTGATGGTGCTGTTAAACCGAAGCATACCCGTGGAAGGTGTACCAGGCTCTTGTGCCGTCGTTCCAACAGGAACCGTGATCGCCCCTGTGCCGCCAAACGTAACCGTACTTGTACCGTCCGTAGCCAACGTAGAAATGGTCGTAGAACCAATTGTTGCCGATGGCAGATAACTCTGAGCTGATACATAGTCCGTGCCGTTAAACACAACATTGGCTCTAGTATTGGCAGGGATTGTGACGCCAGTTAGGCCTGACGCTTTGATGGTAACTGTAAAGTTGGAGCCGTTGATGACGTAGTATGTCTTGCTATATGTGGCGCCACCATACCCAGAACTGGGCGCGGTGATGGTCACATTGGCTGTTAAAGAGTTAATGCTCAGAATTGCATACTGGGCTGTGCTCGTGGTAATGCCGGTTGATGAGCTTGACCCAGCGGTATTGCTAAGAGTCAGCGCATTGGCTGTAAAGCTTGACTGAGTTAGAGACAAAGTACCTGCAACTGCAATATCAAGATATTGTGTTAGGCCGTTGTTTATCTCGCTACCCCATACACCAGGCTCTGTTCCGGTGGTGATAATCGGTAAATACAGCAGTGATGAAGGTGTTATTGCCATGTTATTGTCCTGACGGTATCACGGTCCAGTTGGGGGATTCAGGGTCATTGATAATGGTCCAGCCCGGAGTTTGCGTATTGCCTATATTTTGCCATGAAGCAGTCTCGCTGTCATCAACAGCAAACCAGCCAATCACGGTGTTGGAGTCTGCGGCCACCAGGTTCTCAATGATGCTGTAAATCGCACCGTATTGAATAGATTCCTGGTCAGCAAGTGTCGTAGCCTCTGAAATGCTTAGAGTCAAAATAAGATTGACGGAGCTCGAGTCTGCCGATGTAACGCCCTCAGTAATCGTGAAGAACGAGATAAACCCGCCAATATACGAGTCAGCAGAAACCACTGCCTCTGCAATACTCTGCAAAAACGTTGATATCTGAGCGCTAGAATCCGCCACCGCAAGATTCTCTACGATCCCAAAGAAGAACGTATCGATCTCTGAGTCGGTATTGTTGGATGTAAAGAACTCTGTTAAAGACTGTAAAAAAGCTGATTGCTGGGTGCTAGAGTCTGCTAAACCTGCATTTTCCACCAATGAAGAGCTAAATTGTGCCGATAAAACGGGCGTATCTGCCAGACCTGAATTCTCTGTATTACTAAACGTAAACTGCTGAGAAATAGAGTTAACGTCACCAACAGTGGTTCCATCGGCGTTTACAAAGTAAAACTGCGATGCCTGGGTGCTTGAGTCAGCACTATTTACATTCTCGGATATGCTATTAGAGAAAGTGCTTAACTCAGAGTTGGTGTCGCTGGAGGTCAGCGCCTCCGTAATACTCTGCAAAAAAGTGCTAAGTTGCGTGCTTGAATCTGCCAAGCCAGAGTCTTCAGTAATGGAAAAAGCATACTGATTACTGCCCGTTGATGCAAACGGTGACTGGGCAAAGGTGCTTAAACCAAACATTACAAGATCACCCAGCGTGATCCACTAGGAACGGTAACAGCCGCTCCAGAGGACATCGTTATAGGGCCAACAGAAGAGGCGGCATATCCAGCTGGTATCGAATACGAGGTGGCAATCGTCTGGTTATTTGTAACCAATCCATTGGTAGCCGCAAATACTGGAGCATTGGCCACGTTATTAATGTCTAAATTAACAGACTTTCCAGCGGGATAGGTGATGAAAACATTGACCGTACCGCTAAACGTGACCACGCTGCCCGAGTTGCTGGACGACAATATGGTCGTGCGCGCAAGAGCTGGTGTTGCAGAAGTGTACGCGCCATACCCGACCTCCCAGTTACCAGAGGAGTCTGTGGCCGCATAATAGGTTGTATTTGCGTTGGTTAGCGCAGAAAAGGACTGAAACCCAGTGACGGCAGAGCCCAGAGTAAAACTACTTGTTGTGTAGCTTGTACTCTGTACTTGGACTCTATCAGCAACTTGCAGAGCCATCTAAAGCCCCAATCAAGATGTAGCAGTTGTGCTATATGTTACCGATACGGTATCGCCTGCCGTCGTGGCTTTGGCTGTACTGAAGTTGCCCTCAGAATACAAGGTTCCACTGGTGTTGCTTTGAGTGCTGACAGCACCTGTTCCAGTCACCAAGAAGCAACCGTAAACTGTTCCTCCGCCACCTGTGATTGTGTAGGTAATCGCCGTAGCGGTACTGGACGTCACGTTAGAGGGCGTTGATCCGGTTGATGTAGACGCTGCAAACACCGCTGTACCACGAACCGCTGATCCGCTGACTGTATAAGCCGTAAACTCTTTACCACCGCCCACCAAAGTGGTCATGGTGTCTGTTGCGGCAGGAGTCAAGGTGGCATTTGTTAGACCCAAGAAAGGTCCGACAACAGTATAAGCGCTGCCTCTAAGCAACGTATCCAACATTAACTGCTTGCCGCCTGCGACCACCAAATTGGGAAACTTATCTTCCCACTTAAAGTTGCCGTCTTTGTCATGACAAATAACGTGATACCAGCCTTCAATGCCCATGCCTTCTGGCACCTTGGGATTGGTATTAAGTGTAGCTACAGCGTAGTCTCCACATCCTTGAGTTTCGTTCGTCATGATGACTCCTATGCGATTCGCAATATTGCGTTTGTGTTGTTAACGGCTGGGAACTGAATGGTGAATGAATTGGTGCAGGTTTTATCCCCACCAAAATCAAGAATAGCCACTGAAGCATTGCTTTGACTTTGATTGTAAATCAAGGCCCCACGGCATGTAAATGCTGCCGGTGACCATATGGCATTGGCAAATGACCAATAAGCGGTTGTACCGCCTGTAGAGCCCGATGTGGGGGATTGTGAGATGGTCAATGGAATCCCGCCTGCACTGTAGCCGGTTCCAGATACCTCCCCAACAAGTTGGGAGGTGTACTGCGTGATGGTGGCATTTAACAGTGCATTTGCAGTAAACAAAGCAATGTAAAACGTGTTCGGACTGGTAGGCCCAAAGTTGTGTAAACCTTGGGCCAACTGGACTTTAAAGCTGGTCGTAGCCGTTTGGACTATGCTCATTTAACCGCCTGACTATATTGACCTGTTCTGTAGGCGTCGGTGCGCTCCATGCCATCGCCAAGACGTTTAGCTAAAGCCAGTGCCTCGGAATAACGATCAAAGTAAACTTTAAGCACATCAGCCTCACCCTTCATAAAGGTGTAAGCCTCAACCAAAGCGCCGTACAAAAGCACGGTATCAAAGTTCTGACCCAGCCAGCTTGTGCCAGTTGGGTTGTTTACAGAGTTAACCTGTAGCTGAAAGTTGGTTCCATTGCCAAAACTGGCAGACAATAAGTCTCCAGGGGCGTAATAAGAGCCGTTGTAATTCAAAGTTACCGCCGTGACCACGCCACCAGCAACCGTGATATCGGCCCTTGCTCCAGTGCCTGTGCCGCCTGTGAGCGTTTGGTTGTAGTACGTTCCATTGGAATAACCAGACCCAGCCGCATAAATACTTGTGCCGTTGATGGCAGACTGGACAATCGATGTTGGGTAATAGTAATAGTGCAGCTCGGCAGTATAGAGTGCATCAGGCGTTGGGCCCATGATGACCGACAAGTTGGTAGAGACCGATCCGCCGCTTACCGTTGGGCCAAACAATGCGTAATACTGTGGCGTGCCGTAGGAAGTTGGGTTGTTGTACGTCTCACGAATAAAGTTGACGTCTTTGTTCAACAAGAATGAATAATTGCCCTGGAACGTAATCGTCCCAGAAACCGCAGCTGTGTTGGGCAAATTAAACGTAATTATCAAGCCATTGATATTTGTAACGGTGGCTCCGGTCGCTATCCCTGTACCAGTGGCAATCTGACCCAACAAAATGTTGGTAGCGCTGGATACGGTGATTGTGTACGCGCCCGATGTACCTGTGGCCGTAGGAGTTGCGTTTTCAAAAATGGCCAAAGAATACACTGCCAAAAAGTCAGACGGCAACGACAGATACTGATTGTTCTGTGTAATGGTTCCCGTTGAATTCTTGCGAATGGATGGAAACTGTATCGTGTTGAAGATACGCTGTTCCGCCTGCTCAACAAACATAGGAATATCCGCTACGAAAGTGCTCTCGTAGTTTTGCGTGTAATCCTGTATGAGTTGAGACAGCTCGGAATATGTCATGCCATTGGGCCTCTAGCCATCACGCCTTTGGTTGCAGCTCCAGTGCCACGAATTTTAATGCCGTCATCTTTAACGCGGTCATCCATCGTGATAGACACGCCCATCAAAGGAACCCAGTTCTTTTTCTTCTCAAACTCAGGGTCTGTGAAAGCGGCAGATGGCCCTACTGGACGGCCTTTCATGTCGTGTGGCTTTGCATACTCAGCAGCAGAGCCATTGTTGACATCGCTGGCGCGGTGAATAGCAGGGCTATCCTTTTTGGTGGGTTTGACTTGAGTTTTCATTATTTGCTTCCAGGTTTTTGGTTATGCGCTCTGGCCAAGTTACGTCCAACAGCACGCATATCTTTGCCGGTTGGGCCGCCTTTTTTAAGCTTTGTAAGATTGGTTTTTTTGTTCTCATGCAGCTGTTTGTCGTGCATAGAAAAAGCCTTCTTAATCAGCTTTTTGTCTTCTTTAATATCGTCGTGTTTCATTTCAAACTCCTACGTTGTAACTATCGTAACTGTACCAACTTGCACGGTTGGAATCAAATCATTTTGAGTCAATGCAACATCAAAACTGCTGGCTCCACCAACAGGGTTCCAACCCCACTGGAAAACTCTACTTCCCTCACCCACAAATCCATCTGACAATTTGCCAGACTGGTAATAACTCAAGTCCGGCCTTGGATCTCTCACGCCCTGGGGGTCATCCACTGGGAACATACCCAATTGCAACTGCGGCTGGTCTGGGTCCCAACAAGTTGGACACACCAACAAGTTGTATACCTTGGTTTTTATGACTTCCTTCTTGAGATTCGTCAATTTATAACGAAAACCACACCGATCACACTCTGCAATCGAGTTTTTACCGGAAGAAAACCTATTTCCCATTAGAAAGAGCCGCCAATATACATCTGTCTGGGCACAAACCTGACAGCGGCTTTCTCTTGATCCTCCTGTGCTGCATTATTCCAGGCTTCATCATACTGAGCCTTCAAAATCTGTATTCTATCGAGTGCGCCAGGTATCTTCATGGCCATGTAGTAGGATAAACCAGCCACTAAACATGGAATAAACCTGAATGGCACGTCTGCAATGTTAGTTCCGCCCCCAGCATCCTGTACTCGACGCATTCTCCAGTACACAAGCTGGTAAGTATTGGCGTTATCAGGTGTTGGCCACACGGTTACGCTGTTTTTCTGGGTCAAATAGAGGGCAATACCAGCACTATGAGTGGCCGCAGTTGTAGTTCCTTGACCGCGAGTGCAGTTTAAGATGTAAGCGGGATAGCCATTGACTGCCGGTTGAAGCTCGTTGTAGCCAATTAGCTCATCATCGAGGGTTACCCAGCCTGCATTTGGTAATCCAGACAGTGAACTTACCGCAATTTGCGTATCTGTAGTCCCAACAGCGCTGGCAATGGTGATGGCAGTCGGTGAAGTGTTGGCTGTTAGGCGCTGAATCCATAATTGGATGGGGCGTCCTTGTACCAACTTGTTGGGGATGGTCGCATAAGTAGACACGCTGATACGCGTAATCGTCAAATCAGCCTGGTTAGAGGCTACGTTGGCATTGGTTCTGATGACGTGCTCGAGTAAATCGACAGTATCGTCAGGAACCACATAGGTGGGCTGACCTTGGGCTAACGTGATGACGTCTTGCTCAAACGTCCACATATTAACACCGCGGTTAGCCCAGTCCGCAAACAGCAGATTCAATGATCTGCGAGCCGTTCTAACATCATATCCAGTGCGAGATTCGCTGCCACAACGTTCAAAAGCCTCCTCGACTAACTCGGGAAGCTGTAAATTAAACCCCGTGGCTCCGGACGTTGTTATGGCCATTATTTAGCCTTATCAACTTCTTCTTCTACAGCAGGAGTCTCAACTACAGGAGCCTCAACTACAGGCGTTTCAACGACGGGTTCAGCTTGCTCAGATGCGGCTACAAAAGCAGCAAACTTCTCAAGAAGAGTATGTTCAAAGCTGGAAACGGGATAACCCATTTGGCTCAAATAATTCATGATATGTTGTTTCATTGCGCAGCTCTCATGTTATCAATTAAATTTGGATAATGACGTCCCGCCTTTTTGGCCGCTTTCTTTGCAGCAGCCTTTTTGGCAGGGGTCAACTTGTTGGGCTTACCAAGACTTTTAGGGCGAGGCTTATCCCAAACCTCCCCGCCCTTCTTGTACATAGAGACATCATTCGGGTCATCTTTTCTCTTGATGACCTTCCTGCCCGGCATTTTTGACGGGTTAATGTCTCCCATGCCACGACTTGCCATCATTTGTACATCCCGCCTTTGCATGCAACGATAGTACCTTTGGTGTGGCCTTTTTCACAGCATCCATCTGCACGCTCGCTTGCACGATGCGCAGAACCACCTTTACTCATTCCACCAGGACGTTTTGCCGCCAACAAAGGATTGACTGGCATGCGACCTGCCATAGGTGGCCGGCGCATTTGTCCAGGAGCCATCATCATTGAATTCATAGGCATAACAGTCTCCTTATTTGGATACTTGATGTTTGTGCAAATGTTCGGCTACTTCGTGGTGCTTGTGATGACCAGCAGCATGCTCACCATAAATGTGATGATGATGCTTGTGACCATTGACTTCATGTTCTTTCATGTGGTGAACATGGTGTTTAGTCTCATGATGGTGCTCATGACCAGCAGGATGAACGTGCTCGTGATGTTCTGGGTGATGATGTTTCATGGTTTTTCCTTAACAAGCTTTGCCGCCACGTTTCATGGCATGAGTCTTACCGCCGCGCTTCATGGCTGGGCCTTTGACGTTATACAAAGGACCGTCACCAATAGTGTTACCCTTCATTTTCTCTTGCAATGCGCGTGTATGGCCACGTTCTTGGATTTTGTGCTCGCCGTGTTTCTTTTCGCCACCAGCAGCAACTCTACCCATTTTGGCTGTAGTCATGCCGCGTTTCTCGGCAATACCTTCACGACCAACTGTGTCTCCACCGCCAGCCATTTTTCTAACGTGGCCACCGTGTTTAAAAGCCTTTTCGCCCATGTCTTTTGAATGGGGTTCTTTGGCTTCTCCACCGTGTTTCATCGCTTCTTTCAAGTGATGATGAGCCATTTTCATGTGATGATGATGCATTTCGTTTTTCATATTTCCACCTTGTTTAAATGTGCGGCCTTTGTCCGCTTTACTGAACTCTTGCCCCACATTTTGAGGGACCCCCACCTTCTTGGCAAACGATGGACTGTGAGCCACCGCCTCCATGAAATTGTGTTGTTTTTTGCTTGTGCTAGGCATATTAGATCTTAAAGTTCCAGCCTTTGCCAATGACAAAGCCTACGACAATCGCCCCAACCCAAACAAGAACTTTGTTAATAATTGTTTTACCAACTTGTCTATAGAACTCGCCAGCGAGCTCTTCAATAGCAATGCGTGCCGCTTCTTTGGCAATGGCTTGTTCGCGTTCTGTTAGTTCGATGTCTGCCATAATTATCTCATCGATCCTTTGGTGTGACCACGCTTTGCAATTCCATCACGTTTCTTAACATGCGTTTTATGGTGTGCAATTTTACCGCCACGTTTTTTACCCATGCTTTTGCTGGCCTCATTGTAGGCCTCATTGGCTTTGGCTTGCTCCAAACGCTCATCACGTTCAGCCCTTAACTGTCGCTCGGTTTCTGGCGTCATATAGTTGGGACTATTGCGTTCGGCCATTTGCTCGGCAGTTGGCCCGCCTTGTTTTCCTCTTCCAGCTCCAGCACCTTGAGTAGCCATATTACACCATCCTACCTTTTGTATGTCCTCTAATAGCACAACCGTCAGCGCATTTCCAAGCCCGTAGACTTTTGTTGATCCGACTATTTGGATCGTTGGCAGTCTTGGAAGACGTCAACTTTTCTTTCATCCCCGACATTCTTGCGCAAAAGCTTTTCTTCCTTGATCCGCCCTCGGGTTGGGGAGGCTTTAAATGCATCCCCTCCTTCGCGGCTGACGCTCTTCCTTTGGCGTTTAGACCGCCATTCGGATTCTTCCCTTCTTTGCGTTGCCATGCGGGGGTGGCCATATTAAGCCATCGCTTCCTGGCAGACCACGTTTACTTGCAACGTCACACCGCCACTGTTTGCACAAGTCACGGCAACCGTCAGAATATCCGCTATATTGCCTTTGATGTTGGTCAAGACAGGAAAGAAGTTTGACAAATCAAGCTGTTGCAATCCATTGGGAGGCGTAGAGAATGCATACACAACCTCTCCACCAGACAATGACGTGGAGGTTAAATCTTGCTCGGCAAATGAGTTATAAGAACCTAGAGTGTTCAAAGGAACAAAGTTTGCCTGAGACAAAGACACCTGATTGGTTGGTGTGGATGCAATCAACTCAACCAAACATGTTTGTGAAGAGTTAAGTAGCAACGTGTTTGGCAATAATTGACCGCGATCAATCAGACCAATCTGATAGCTATTGCCAGATGCAGGACCATTGGCCAAAGGCAAGCCAGTCACAATATCACCGAATGTCAAAACGCTGGTTGTGTTTCCGGTAACACGGCCTGTATAAGGACTCACAGCAGAAGCGCCAGATGTATAGTTGCCAGGATTTACATTGCCCCAGTTAACCGTAATCGTTGTGGTTGGGTTTGATACTGGGATGCTTACTGAGTAAATACCATTCATTGCAGCAGGAGTTGATCCGCTAATAATGATCACATCACCTTGCTTCAGTCCATGTGCTGAACTGAATGTAATGGTAGATGTGTAATTTGTCAGACCAGCAATTGTAGAACTAGCGGGATTGCTAATTGCACTGATTGAAGGCAAGCTGGCTTGATAATAAACAAACTTGCCAACCCACTGATTCACGCCCCAATACGTTGCCGTTGGCGTAGAGGTCAATGTTGCACCATTTACCAATTGGATTGGCAAAATCATGGTTGTCGTTGTTGGCACTTGTTGAATCAACCAAGTTTGAGCGGCGTATGTGGTGGTGGCTGTCAAGGTTCCTGTACCAGTAGTCTGGCTGGAACTCACTTGATATGTGCCCAATCCGCCTGGTGCATATGATGTCACAGTGCCTGAAACCTGAGCAGTAAATGCTTGGTTTACAGTGATTGTGGCACCATTAACAGCAGTGATAAACGTGCTTGCAGGAATGCCTGTTCCAGCAATCAATTGGCCTACCGCAAACGATGTGCCTGCGGCCAACACAACAACGCTTGAACCAGCTGCACCGCCGCTTGAATAAGCCTGAGAGCCAACAGCAGAGCTTGTTGCAGTTAATTGCTTAACAATGGTGGGTGAACCTGTAACGCCTGTACCCGACAAAACCTGACCGGGCTGGAGCGCTCCAGTAGCCACAGCTGTGGTCACGGTCAAAGTTGTTGTGGAGAAAGCGTAATTTCCCGTCGCAATTGTTGCCACTTCAGTAAAAGAACTTAGCGTAACATATTGGGATGGGTTGTTGGCTTGAGCAGTATTTGTTACAGCATATCCATGTGCAGATGCAAAAGTGACCAATGCTTGTCCGCCATTAGGTTGACCAACAACAGAAGAAATTGCAGGAGTTGCAGCGCTGATTGTCAATGTCGTAGCAGAACCGCCTGTAGCGGCAGCATTGGTTTGATCAAAAATATCAGAACCAATAGCTCTCATGCGGAAAGACATCGCGGGATAGCGAGTAATTGCAGTAGAAGGAGCTCTGGTTTGTGTCTTAGCATCATTGCCGTATGAATATGTAAAACCACGCTGAGAGTCAATACGGCCTTCAATCAATACTGATACGCCATAGTGCGTCATCAAAGATGCAGCACTGCTTCCGTTGTCTCTTTGCTCATAGCGCACAGGCAAATTACCTGTACGGCTCCAAGGTTTAACTTGTGCAATACCGTTAACAATTCCGTTTCCAGTACCAACTTGGTGTAAAACCCAGGGCTCACCGTTAAGAACAACGCCCCAACGCAAAGCACCAGCTCCATACCATGCGTATTCCATCCAAATCATTTGGACTTTGGTCCAATCAAGTGCATTGATAATGTTTTTATTACCATTCCACTGATCGCAAGGAATAACTTGATCTATAACGCCAGCCGAACCAGAGTCAGAACGAATAACAGCATACATGGCGCCAGAATTTCCTGGGTATGCAGTACCTTGCTGTAAAAAGAAAATACCGTTGGAGTCATCAAAAATACCAACGCGTTGTGTTTGTCCGCTTACAGATGTACCAAAGTTAACGTTGGAAGCCATGTACATGGTCTTACCAGGTTGGTATCTGTGATAAGGACGTGACTGACGAATCGTAATATCACCGGGTGTATTGCCGCCGCCAATGTTCATTGACACGCCACCAAGCCCGGGGTTTTGAACAATGTATGCTTGACCAGATACATTACTAATAATCTGTTCCCAACGCAAAGGCTGAACGCCATATTCAAAGTCGGCGTCGTAAATATTTTGTGATTGGCTTACTTTTAATTTACCAACAACATCGCGTAAGCGTTGTGGAGGAATAAACTCAGCAGCACCATCAATACCTTGCCAAGCGGTACTTGGGGTTTGCGTCCCCATGCTTGCCGTCTGGTTGTTAGGCGAGAAAAAATTAAAAAGATTCAAACCCATTACAAACTCCTTACGTTAAAGAAAGGGGCCGAAGCCCCCCTGACTATCAGTCAAAATTACCGTATGGGTAAGTTGTAAGGTTGCCAATTGTAGGATCAGCTTGTGTGTAACGCACAATAAAATTCAACTTGCCGCCAGTAGGAGCTGCAACGCTTGTACCAGTAATGGACAAGGTGAGCACCAACTGAGAGAAGAAGCTAGGCTGTGTACCAACTTGTGGGTTCTGAATATCAGAAGTTGTTGCCATCATGTTGATCAAGTTAGTCGCTGTGTAAGTGGTTGACAAACGACCAGCTGTACCAACGCCTGTGCTTGAAGAAATAACAGCAGTACCATATGTAGGTGTGCCGCCACCAGCTGTGTAGTTATTGGAAATAAATACGCTGGTGTTGCTGAGTGTAGCGCCACCTTCACCAGTAATGGCCAACTGATAGTCAACGATGATGTCTTGAATTGCACTGTTGATTGGCAAATACATCACAGCGCCGCGATACACCTGAGTTGATGTGTCAGCAGGAAGTGTCTGTACGACTGGGCCTGTTGTGGTGAATGTAGAGCTAGGTGTATAAACAACACCTTGCAAATTAGGAATGGTATTGGAAGAAACAAACTGTCCTGAACCACCGCTGTAACCAGCAGTACCAACTGTAGAGTTGGAGAGGTCAATGTAACATTCTTGAACTAACTCTGTGTAACCAACGTCACGCAAAGGGCCAAAACGGTTGTCGCCCGATAGGATTGGGCCTTCAAAGGTGGAACGTGCCATGATAATTCCTTATGCAAAAGTCTCTTGTTAATCGTTGCATCGTGACCTCTGGGCAGGTTGGCAACAAGAGAAAAATCCCAGACAAACTTAAATATACACTATATACGCACGGTGTCAACAAGTTTATTGGACTTTTTTAAATTCTCTTCTTGAGTGATTACACGAAGATTCCAAGGCACATGTAGGCCGCACACAGACTCTGAAATGAGCGGAATAATATGGTCAACAACATATCTTTCGCCGGCTATTTTGGTAAGCTCTTGAGCCTTTAAATACAGGTTTCGCATGGCCAGCTTTTGTTCTGGCGTGATCCACTTGGGGGTGGCGTTGCGGTGTCTGCGCTTGCGAACGCTAGTGAGGGCTTTGTAGAGTTCAGGGTTTTCTTTTTTATGTTTATTTCTATGTGTTCTTTTTTCTTCTATTGGCCTTGCATTAGACCGCGCTTTTACGGTTTCTTTATTGCGTTCGTAATAACGTCGCCCAGCTGCTTTTGCCGCCTCTGATTTCGGCTTCTCCTTGCGCTTTTGATTATCAATTACCCAATCTTCTTTCATGCATTCTACGCATGATCCTTTGGTCTTTCGTAAAGCAATATGCCCACGAATGCATGCTATGCCAGTAAAGTAATGCGTTGCGCCTATACGTTTTGCTTCAGCTCTATTATCTGGATACTCCATATCATACTCCTGTTATACGATACGGGAAATTATAACACACAAAAAAGGGCCCTTGTGAGGCCCTTCTTAAATCAACCTAAGTTGTTGATTTTATTAGTATGATCCATAAATACCTAGTGGGTCGGACCAACCAAAAGAGTAACGTTCTCTAGATTTGTAGCGAACGTTCCCTGTATCGAAGTCACCATCCATTGAATTTTGCAACGGTGTACGCTCAAAATGCTTGAGGCCGTTAGGCACATCAGTAGTCAAGAACCATGCATTGGTAGCGGTCAAGAAGTGGTTAACTGTGTAACCTTCTGGAACGGAACCGTTGTTCTTGATAGCGTTGATGTCGTTGTTGTTTGTACCAACGCGCAATTCTGTGTCGAGCAAACGTGTTGCAACGAACATTAGTGCTGGTGGAACAATCAACTTCTTGGGGCGTGCGGCGATCAAAAGACCACGCTCGTCTGTCCAAGCGGCGATTTGAATGACGGCATTCTCAAGAGAAGTCTCGTTCAAGTCAGCGGCTGTCGAGGGAGTGTTGGCGTTTGTGCCACCGTTCACCAAGGGGTGAGCAGAGTTCAACAAAGATACACCGTCGCCACCAACGTATTGAGCGTTGTAAGCGTTGTTCAAAACTGCGGCAGCTTTGACTTGCTTGGTGTATGCCATAGCACGAGCCAAACCTTTGGTGTAGCGAGCAGACAAGCTGTCGTACAAGTTATCTTCAATCGCTTCTTCAGTGATTGAGAAACCCAAAGCAATGGTTTCGTGGTTATAGCGAGCTGTAAATGCCTCTTGCGCATTGTCGTAGCTGATGGCTGTGCCCTCGGCCTTGACTGGTGCGGCTGAGAAGCCTGACAGTTTTGTCTCTTCTTCAAAGCTACGCTCTGATTTCTCAGTTTCGTAGATCTCTTTGTGCTCTTCGCCGTAGCGGGCGTACTCTAGACCGAACAATGCGTTCAAACCAGGGAGCAACTCTTTAAGCAGTTGTGCGCGTGAAATAGCCATTTAAGTGCTCCTTAATTAAACACCAGCAGT
>Ga0214206_1000138_pt1 | contig 20156 bp, 27 predicted proteins | sample TroBogEpilimnion_26_FD_153044 | JGI IMG/M metagenome (GOLD analysis project Ga0214206, IMG submission 153044) | Freshwater microbial communities from Trout Bog Lake, WI - 07JUL2009 epilimnion | ecosystem: Environmental > Aquatic > Freshwater > Lake > Epilimnion/Euphotic zone | place: Trout Bog...
AAAAAGCGTAATGGAATGTCTTGAAGAATCGGTAGCTGATTTACCTAAAAAAGACCGTGAAGAAGCAAAAGCAGCTATTTTAGGTGCATTTTCTAAAGAAATGTTTTATGGAAAAACAAAAGCGCCAGCAACGGATTTCTTTAGGGAGAGTAAAGATGAGTGAATTTTTTGCAGAAATACTTTTTAAAGCAAGTAGAGGTGAGAAATGACTTTAAGGCTTAAACCATCGTATATGGAGTGGACACCAAATGAATTAGCAGATGCTTTAAGAAACTGGATTGGCAATAAAGACCAACTTTTGGCGGCAGCAAATATGCTCCTAGACCAAGCACAAGAGATTGAACGCTATCACAATATGTTGCATGATAAAGATGTAGAAATAACAACACTAAAACAAATTATTGATGCAAACAATTTAATGTCAGATATTGGACAGTTTAAGAAAGCGAGTGAGAAATGAAACTAAAAGATTATTTAGCATCACTTTTATTGGCAGTAGCCTGGGGATTTTGGCTCGGTTATTTAATCTGGGGATACAAATGAAATTTATATTCTTTTGCTTTTTAGTTGCTTTATTCATTTGCAGTTTAACTATTTTTTTAGTCGAAAACACAAGGGGAAGTGTATGTTAACACCGGATCAGAAAGAACTATTACAAATGGCCTCGAGCAAAATGTCACCAGAAGACTTTGCTAGTTTAGAAAAAGAAGAAAAAGAATTTTATGTAAAACGAGTTGAGGCAGCCATTGCCACCATTCATGCAGTATCGCCACAAAATTTTTTATTCAAATATGTTAAAGGTGAAAAGCAAGATATTGGTGCATTGATGTTAAACCGTAACTTCTACCATGCACCCATTGGCACAAACCAATTTAATTCAGCCAAGTCGCATCAAATTGTATTTCAAAATCATTTAAAGATTAAGGTGGGAGTATGAACAATCATCAGCCAGGTTGGAAGAATCCTAATTGGAAATACACTCCAGCCAAATATACCGACATCGTTAAACGATTTAAAGCACTTGGCTGGATTCCTCCAACACAAAAGAATTAAGGTTTACGCATATTCGGCAGCGGATGGCTTTCTTGGCCATGAGCCTTCTCTGCCGGTAAAGACATATGCTTGTCCAGTTTCTTTTCAAGTCTGACCAATTCATTGTGTTCTTTTTTTTCATGTTCACGCTCAACAATGTAATGACCTTTTTTACTTTCGTGATGCTTACCTTCAATTTTAAATTTCATATCGTTCCTTTATGAGTAAATTCTTGTTCCTGTTTTATCAATAATGAGTGCCTGTTTCCTTGGAATCCCATTCGGCTCATTAGGAATGGAGATATGGGTCCAAGAATCAAATTCACGAATAATCTGATCATAATCTATATTGGATGCCATGATGGTTTGGATGACTTCATTTGGTGTCATGCCTGGCACCCTAATGTCGGCTGCACATCCAACACGATGCTGACTAGTATCCTTAGATCCGACTGCATCATTGACTTGTTTAGACCTAAACGCTGAATTAATCATCACCGGCTTGCTACCTAAGACAGTTTTAACTGTTTCTAAAAATTCAGCTAATCTTTGAAGATTCGCGATTTCAATATCATTAGGAGTATTGTCAAACTCTCTGTGGCTAGTGACAGTTAATTCTTCTAAAGTAAAGTGTTCAGTTAGTTGAGTCATTATTTTTCTCCAATTTTAATGCCGGTTATTAAACCAATAAATCCGCCAATGACAGTTTGAAAACTTGGCCCAATAATTTTAAATACTTCAGTATCATCGACTGCCGGATCTAAAATGGCATAGATAAACATGAGTAACATGGCCACAATGACACAAACCAATGACCAGGCACAAATTAATAAAACATGATCTTTTACATTCATTTTGAAGCCACTCCTTGAACTTTTTCAAAAGTTCTGAGTCCACCCATACCAAGCATTCCCATCATTAATTGCCATAGATTATCATCTAAGCCTGGCAATGGTGGAATTACAATTCCGAATATACCGGCAATAGTGCCTGATAGTGGCCTCAATAAATATTGGTAGGCTAACGCTAAAGCACTTACCCAACCAATTGCTGGTCTCCATCCTGATACAAATAAAGATGGATTTGAAGCCTCTGCTTTATTGATGTCAGTCTGTGCAATCATCGATGCAAGTTCACCAGACTGTTGTAATTTGATTAATTCCAACTTTGCATTGGCTGCTTGAGCTGGATCTGGAAAAATTCGAGTAATTAAAGTATTACCTAAATCTAATGCTGCTGAAATTGGGTCTAAACTCATTTATCCACCTTATTGTCTAATTTATCAAATAGCTTATCTAAGATTAATTCTAATTTATCAAAACGAGCATCAATGTCAGTTTTACGAACATAGTTTGTTGGCAAATCAATTTCTAATTTTTTTAAATCATCTTTAAGATTTTGCGTAGCTTCCCATAACTGTCTAGCAAACCAACCTAAACAAGCTAGTGCTGCACCAATGCCTATGTTTAATAAATTTTGCATTTCCATGATTAAGTCTTTTGTATAAATGCAAGTGCATAATATGGAGGCAAATTAGCATTTGTGCCACTTACACCAGTTGTGCTATTAGCTACAGTAACGCCTGTTGTTGCTGTGCTTGTTGGGGTTACTGTTTGTGTGTATGGTGTTCCACCATTAGACCCTGCTCTTACTAAAGCAGTTTGATAATCATTGTAATTATGGAAGTGACCTGGGTCAGTTACTGTTGCCGTATGGGTATGGCTTACAACAATAGCATCAGCAGAACCACCGACTGTACCAACTGCATAAGTAGAACCAGCGCCTAAAATAAATGAATTTCTAAGGTCTGGTGTGCCATTTGAGCCATTACACAATACCCAACCACTAGGAATTGAGCCTAATGAGCCTGACCATATTGCAATTAGTCCACTTGGCACTGTATTTGATACTGTTGGTGCTGTCTGCAAGATGCCATAAAGATTATCATAAGTCTGAATCACATTACCATTGCTATCGCACAATACAAATTTATAACTATAGCCATACGTTACCCAAATCTCTGTAGCAGGTCTACCATCGACTCCCAAGACAATTGGATTTGCATTGGCTACATTACCGGCATTATCAGAATAGGTGGCTAAAGGAGTGCTAGAACCTGCTTGATAGGTATATAACAAACCACTATTTAAAGGTAATCCTGTAGTGGTTAAGAATTGGAATCCGTTTCCAATCGGTGACAGTAAAACAGACATTATTTCTCCTCAATTAATCCAGAATGTGGATGCGTTGTTTCTTGTGCGAATTTATTGCTCTTGTATTTAGAATACAGACCTTTTCCTACATTGACCACAGGAACAGATAATCCACCTGTTTTTACGGCCAAAGCACCCTCTCCAGACATCTTTAATCCTTCTTTAAGTAAATCGCCTAAATAAGCAGAATAACTGTTGGAGAAATTAAATACATTCTCTGTTGGTTTTGCAACTTTTGAAGATAAAATACCTAAATCTAACAAATCTTGTAATGACTCAGCATCATGCACATATTTTGCTTTATCAGCTTGTGATCTTAAATATTTGTTATACATATCTGGTTTTAATTGAGGCGTTGCAGTATTAGGCACGAGCGCATCTCTTGCATTCATAATATCGCCTGCCTTAACTGCTTTAATTGCGTTGGGAGAATCTTTTAATTCTGCCATCATTCTACGGACTGCTTCAGGCGTTGCGTTAGTTACATATTTATCGTGAAATTTTGCTGCATTTAAAGCCGTAAGACCAGACTCAGCTTCTTCCATGGTTGAGGCTTCTTTTACGGCTGCTTTATAAGCAGGGTTATTTTTAATTACTTCCATTCTTTCTTTATACAATGCCCTTGCTTTATCTGCTAAAGGCTTTAAATGTTGCATATTTTCTGGGAATGGTAAATTTTCTAATTGTTCTCTAATAATATGAGCCGCAGCTCTTGCTGATCCACTTTGATTTGTTCGCATTTCATCAGCAAGATTTGATCTTAAATTTTCAAAATCATCAAATGTCATTTGACCATTTTTTATTAATCCATCAATGTCTTTTTTAATTGTTCCTAATTTATCTTCATAGACATTGGTTTTTAATTTTTTTGCTAAAGCATTATTAATGTTGTCGTTTAATTGAGCTACATCAATTGGTAATTGACCGCCATTAGCATTTTCTAAATCCTTGTATGCAGCTTTAATTGCATTTTGACGCAATAAATCTTTTTCTAATAATCCATTAATTTGCAATTGACCAATATTTTCTTTGGTTAATTCACCAATATCGCCAGCGTGTCTATCCAAAGCTCGTTCAAAACTTTCTTGAAATTGCATTGGTTGACTACTAAATTTTTTCTGAATATCTGGGTTGGTATCCCTTGCATTCCATTCGTTTGCATAAACTGATTTATCATTAATACGCTGACCTTTAGATAAATCAATTCCATGCTTTTCTTCAAGCGCTATAGTTTCCAAAGCAGGAAGATTAATTTTTTCCACAGGTGCGGATTTAATAATCTCTTGAGTTTCCGGCTTTAACTGAGGGAATATATTAGCAATTGATGATTGTTTATTTACATTGGCTGCACCTACCCCAGTCATGTCCAATGGTTCAATAGATACTGTAGGATTAACTGCTTTTTTTGCATTGGCAAATGATTCCTGCAAAGTGCCAAAACCTTCAGCTAATGGTGTTAATGCTTTACTCGTGGCAGAAATAACTGGTTTTGCCACTGCGCTTGCTGCGGTCATTACCGGCTTAGCTGATGGCCCTAATGGCAAATCATAAAAACCATTTTTGATTATTTGACCTAATAACTCACCAGGTTCTGCTTGTGAAATTGCTTCATAGGTTTGAGATGGATTTAATAAAGCATTAATTGCCGTTTTGCCGGACTCAATTAATTTATTTTTTCCTTCTTGATGGAAACCTTGATCACCAACAATTGGCATTTCACCAACGCCATATTTCAACATATTGGCTAAAGTGGATTCTTTTTTCCAATCCTCTAAAGACATTGACTTTAAAGCATTAGTCACACCTTCAACGATTGGTTGTAAATTGCCACCACCAGCCTCCCTTGCTCGCTCTCCTTGTGCTACTAAATTAGGATTGTAAAAGCCTGGTTTCCATTCTTGTTGTTCTGGTTCTGGAGCATTTTCAATTCTATCTAATTGTTCTTCCGATGGGATTCTTGATAAATAAGAAGATGGGGTTTCAACTGCTTGAAAATTAGGATTAATGACTGCATGAACAGGATCCCTCTTCCCTAATGGTCGATGAATACCATATTGATTTAAAAAAGACTCCGGCACTTCTGTGCCAATATCTACTGCATCAGTGTGAAAATACTCTTTATCTGGGTAATCTTTAGGGTTAATAGGCATATAAATGCCTTTTTCACCTTTTTGATGCCTATTAAATAATTCTTCTTGTTCTTTTCTTGTTCTTACCTTGCTAGTGACAGGAAGCTCTTTGCCATATTTTTCTTTATAGACAATCTTTGCTTCTTCTAGTCTTTTTGCCAACTCTGGATCAGTTTCTGGCGCATCATCAAATTTAGGTATTCTAGAAAGAAAAGAATCATAGGCTCCCATTATTGGTATTCTCCACGCATTAATGCTTCAATATTATGAGCTTTTTCTGTAAATTTCTTAATATTCTCCTTTGACATTCCTTTAAACAATTTATTTACTTCCAATTGTTTTTCAGCCTCTGATTTATTGGAATCGTGAATATTTTGCAAAATAAAAATATTAGGATCGTAATTGGATGCCCATGCGTTTTTAAATTGCGTATGATTGGCATTTGCGTTGTCAATACCACGCTTTGCCTCATACTTTTCATTTGCTTTTAAGAATGCTTTATAAGCAGTATTAGTGGCCTTAGATCGTTCAAGAATGGACTTTAAACCACCTTCTGTGATGTTTACATTAGGAGAAGCAGCAGCATTAGCATCTCTAGCTGCGTCAGTTCCAGCGCCCATAATTCTTGCTTGACGATTAGTAACATCAGCTAAAGACTTGGTTAAGATGTCCAAGTCCTCATTGCCTGCAATCCATTTACCACCTGATCTTAATAATCTTTTTGGTGCAGAGCCGGCAGTTGCAGATAATTTCTTTTCCGCAGTGTCGATTGTTTTATTTAATTCCTCAGTTTCTTGACCTAATGAACTGTATTGAGATTTTTCTTCTCTTGCTTGTTTAGCATTATCTCTTTGTTGTTCATTGAACAATGGGACACCATTCGCCATTCTGACAGGTGTTTCAGCAGTAATTAATGATGGTTTATTAGCACTTACTTGACCAGTAGGTTGAGTTGCTGGAGGTTGATTGCCTTGATTGGTCGAACCAAATGGAACATATTCATTAGTGGCTTTATTAAATGTGCCTGGCACTCCACCAGCGCTTACTACTTCAGATAATGGTCCTTTGTATTCTTGCGCTGCTTTGGCTGCTACTTGCGTTACTTGTGGTCCTGGCTTTGCATATCCCAAAGTTCCAATATAAGACTTTGCCAATTGTTGTGCATTAGGATCTGTTGGAAATTGATTGGCCCAATTCTGAACCTTCTCAATATAAACCTTTGGATCTTGCTCTCCGGATGCACTTAAGCCTGCCAAAACAGTTCCCAATGAACTTCTTTGAGTATCGGTTAACTTTGTTTTTGCTTCATTGGCTGAGGCTTGATTTGTCTTTAAATCAGTGTATTTCTTAATTGTTTCTGCGCCAGTATAGGGAGCCAAAGAATTGACAGAATGAGTGATTTTTTGTAAATCAATTTCACCATTTTGATCTAAATAATTTGTTGGATCACTTGCCCAATTTTGTAAAATTTTGCGTTCATTATTTGCTTGAGTGGCTTTTTCTAAATCAATACCTTTAATTTGGGATTCTATTTCGGCAGATTTAGAGCGAGATTGTTCACCAGAAATCATTGCCGGATACAGTTCTTTAATTTTACTTAATTCGTAAGATGATTTTTGAATATTGAGCATATCCGCTAAAGACATTCCCTTAGCCGGTTCTACTTTTATTGCGCTTGTGTCAGTTCTAAAATCAGCCATAATTTATCCTTAAGGTACTGGGCCAACAAAATTAGGGTTAGCCATGCCATTAATGTATTGCACTCCAGATTGGCCAAAACCACCTGGTTGACTTAATCCAGTTCCACCGCCTTGTCCAATACCAGATAAATACGCATAATTGCCCACGTTACTTAATCCTCCGGCATAGGCATTAGCTTGACCTACTTGGCCGGCTGCTTGTGCTTGTCCGATGCCTTGCGTAAGTTGAGCCACATTAGTGCCTGTACCAAGCTGTGCATTGGCAGTACCAGCTGCACCTTGATAACCTATTCCAGCAATACCGGCTAATCGATTATAAATATTAGTTTGGTTTGCGCTGTAATTATTAAATGCGTTTTGATAAGCACTTTGAGCATAATTTTGCGTATAGTCTTGTAAACCTTTAAGTGCATTACCACCGACCATGCCACCTGTGGCATTATTGGCTGCGTTGGTTGCACCTTGCCCTTGTTGTAGCTGAAAAGCATAATTTGGTGCTAAATTGGCATTTAAATCTTGATTATTAAATTGATTAGTTAAATAAGGAATATTTTGAGTTAATGCGTTTACGCCAGTTTGTCCTAATTGCGTATATGGTGCAAATTGCTGACTGGCTTGTTGGCCAGTCTGTAATAATTGATCTTGCGCTCTAGCATTGGCATCAGCTTGGGTTTGTGCAGCTTTTTGAGCGGCATTGCCTTGAATCACAGCACCTGCTAAAGATGCACCCCCCATAATTACTGCCGCAGTTACCCATGTCATAATACATTCTCCTTACTCTCTATTTTAAACTTTTTAAGTTCATTTGCAAAATTAAAAAGTGCAGTATCATCTGGTTCAATTAATTGATGTTCAATTTTCTCTAAATCGGTTTCATCTGTTTTATGAATGGTAATACCAATTGCATCAGTTAAAGCCAAAGTTACTCGTTTAGTGCCTGCTTTAGATTCAACAATGTCACCTGCATTTAATGTTTTCATTCCTAATTCTGTCCATGCCATAATTTGACCACTTGCACATAAAAAAATATGGTCTTCTTTATGAACTTTACCCACTATTAAAGTGCCTGCTGGTCTAAATACCTTTCGGCAATACATTCCACCACTAAAATAATGCTCAGTCTTTAATTCAGCTTGTGGCATCTTGACCATTTCGGATTGCAAAGTATTAATTTGCTCACGACTAGGGATAAAATGTTCAATAATTTCAGACATTGTAATAAGGCACTTTGTAAGGTTTACCGTTGACCACCACATTAATATAACCCTGTGGATTACTTGGAAGGTTTGCACTTCCTTTGGTCGCTGAGGTTGAGCTAGTGAAATTAAGGATATTTAAAAAGAATTGTTGCCATGCCCTTGTCGGTCTTTTCGTCTGTTCATCAATTAGTTCAACTTGAGGATATGGACTATTAGTTAAATTAATATTATTCAATTTTCACCTACACTTGATTTAAGGTTAGCAGCCACGATGACCGCATTAATTGGATCAGTTACCACTAATTCAAATACTCGATCTCTAGTCATGCCTAATCTTCGCCAAATAGCACGATTCTTATATTTACCAATCTTACCAATACTTTTCCAATGCTCATTGGACCAAGTAGAGCCACCATCATCGGACCATCTCATCATGGCCTGTGGATCAGCTCCCACAGTTTCAACATTTAATGGAGTAGTAATGCCAGTTAAACCAACACCAGGCTGAAAGTACACTTGTAATTCATCAAAGTATTCACGTTGATAATCTGCCACTAAATGCGTTGTTCTTCTTAATCTGCGTATTGGTTGGCCATTATCTGTAAAATTAGTAGGGTCTAACTCGTAAATATTACCATTTTGCCAATCGCCTACTAACATCATATTTTGAAAGTTAATACAACAATTACCACGATGACGATGGTACTGATTTAAATCATCACAATATAACCACTTATGCCACATTTGAGTGGCTATATCGTAGCACCAAGTAATATCTAAACTAGGAAATGATAAAACATAAACCTCATGCCCACCTTGTTGATAAGTCCAAGCAATTGCATCACTTACATCCTGATTAATGAATGTGTTTTCGACTGCATGAGTAGAAATCCTCTGTGGAAAATATCCATTCATCATCACCACTTCAGCTTGACCACGAATATTCTTACTTAAATAAGCAAATGAATTACCTAGTCTTGCAACGCTAAACTTGGCAACGATTCCATGCTGACTTGATGAGCCTGGTATTCTTTGAAATGGAAAAGGGAAAGAACCAACATCTGCCCAGACTTCAGAAGTAGTTTCGCCAAGTAGATAAACTTGTCCATGATCAGCAATTTGAGCCACTAAATTATCCGGTCCGGTAAACTTACTAGCAAAACTTAATGCCGGAGTAATTGGACTGAGGATATTGGACGCTGCCCATTGTTGAGTATTAGGATTATTGTAAATAAAGTAATTGTCGACAACATCCACAGAGCTCGCGCCTGTAAACGCACCATCAGTCGTTGGTATTACAGAAAAATTTAACGCATACATTGTTTCAGAGCCAACAGTTTGACTATTATTAATTACATAATTACCTGTACCACCAGCACCAGTTCCAAAAGATAAAGTTAAGGTTAAACCTGTGCCACTTCCTGTGGTTGAAGTAGATACGTTATTTGTTGGGTTAGAAGTATAAGCACCCACATTCTGCACAGATAAGCCTGTAACTGCACCAGAGCCACCAATTGAAGTTACTGTATAAGTCTGTGGTGTATTGCCATAAACACCCCCTAAAACTGTAATCGTGTCATTGACTGCATAACCTGTTCCTGCTGTTGCAATACTTTGGCTCAATACTGTGCCTGATCCATAAGTAGTAATAATCGTGTTTGCAGTTACTCCAGCACCTTGAATGGTTTGACCATTATAAATAACTCCACTTGTTGCAGTAACAGTTAAAGTAGTGCCGGACATCGATGCAGTTAAGGTGGAGGCCACTGCTGCTGAGTTCATTTGCTCTGTTGCAATCGTCAATGAAGTATTGATGGTGTATGTACCAACTCCACCTGTTCCTGAGCCAAGTGCAGTAATCACGATTTCATTACCTACACCTAAACCAAATAATGATTGACCTACTGCTATTGTGCCAGACTGCATTAAAGACACAGTTAAAGTTGTTCCACTGATCGAACCTCTAAATATAGCCGATGCAGGATTACTAATTCGCCAAGTATAACGATAAGTACCATCAACAATATAGACGTTTTGACCATTATCGGTAATTCCTACAATACCTGATGAGGTATTTAATTGACCTACTAATGTTGGGGTTAGATTAGACGTTAAAACATAAACATAAGGGCCACAAACTGCAACAGCATATTGCCCACCACTAACAGTTCTCATTCCTCGCACTTCAGCCATTGCTGACAAAACTGCTTTAGCAGATAAGCCTGGCGTTGGATATAAGGCCACTACACCATTTTGACCGGCTTGTTTGGTGATATCTATTTCTGTACGAAAATTGATGCAATCTTCGCCATTGACATAAATCGATGGTGCAACATAGGAAGGGCCAACAAAGCCAAAGTCTGCCATTAAATAACTCCTTTATATCGTTCACCACGCCATATTTTATGTATGGTATTTTTGTGAACATTAAATTTATTACCTAATTCAATATGAGTCATAATCCCTTTGTTGGCTCGAACAAATCTTACTTCGTCATCTGTTAATTTTGCAGTATTCTTGTTTCCAAGCAATCCTTTGCTAATTGCTTCACAATGTGATTCTGTTAATGGTTTTCCAATTCTGGCAATACTTATTTTTTCTTTGGTTTCATCTGTTAATTTAACCCCTTTACGAGGGCTTTGAACACCTTTACGCATTACACTCCATTTGCGTTTTTGGTCTTCAGAATGACTCATTGAATAGCCAGAACAACCTTCACCACCATTTGTTAAATTAATTAATTTGATACCACGCTTTTTATAAACATCAATACATTCCATTTCAGCTAAAAAAGCCAATTCTTCATCTAAATTATCTTTAATTATTTCAGATACAAATCCATGCTTCGCAACATAAAATTTCCAATATCTACCTCTTTTATTTGTATCAGAGTGACGCTTGTCTTTACCTTTTCCAACATAAAAAATATTGTTAGTGTCTAATGCTCGATGTTGATAGATGTAATATTGCATAAGTATATGATTCTTAACGAAAAAATCCGCCTGCGAGAACCCAACCGGCATCTTTCTGTCTACTACTTAATAACGCATCAGCAAACCTTGCATTCTGTACCGGCTTCATATTGGTGCGTTTAATAGTGCTTTTAGATTGTGCTGCGTAACTCTGAATTAAACCAATTTGCGTTGGTGAGGCTTTGCCATACATAGGCATTAATCGTTCTGCTAAACACCATCTTAGGCACATATTGTAGCCTTGAGGTAAATTGATCACATCGTTTTGATTTACAAATCTTGCTAAGATAGTATTCGCGAATAAGTGCATTTCACCTTGTGATGGATTAGGCCACACAAAGATATTACCAAGCGTTTCTGTTGGCTGATAATAAATTGCTTTAGGCCAAGGACCATTTAAAGTTTTAAGTCCAATCATTTCATAATTTTCAACGCTCAATACTGCACAAGGGTAATCTAAGCCACCATTTAAAATTGGCTGACCATTACTGTTTGTATTGACTCGAACAAATGCAGTATCAATTACTAATGGTCTTTGGTAATAAGAATTGATTGTTGTAGAAGATGCAGTTTGACTAATATTAACTGTATATGTGCCTGCTTCATTAATATTGCCACCAGCACCAGTACCAAAGCCTACGATAGTAGTGCCATTACTGATGCCTGAACCTGATAAGGTTTGGCCTAAAGCAATTGCACCACTCTGAATTGCAGTAATGGTTAAAGTTGTGCCGGAGATTGAGCCAGTAAAGACTGCACCAATCTGCCCACCTGGTCCAATTGTGTATTGCGTTTGTCCTGGTGTTACTGGAAAGATAATTTCAGTCTTATAGTAAATCATCATGGATTCATTAGACCATTGATCTAACATATCATTAAGCATATCAAAGGCATCTTGTGCATCTTCAGGTGCAGGAGTTTCTCCAGCAGCCAAAGCACCAATATCTTTTAATGCTCTGCTAATTATGTCGATGGGCATTGTCATATCTTCATCCTAAAAGTATTAGGCTTCCAAGGAAGTCCTGTTTCTTTGTGTTCTAAAGCCTCAAACTGTCTTTCGATTCCACTCTTTACATGGCTTTGACCATCTCGATCTGTTTCCTTTTCAAGCCAGTCAATGCAGTTTAGCTCTGTTACATCTTCTAAAGGAATACCCATTTCTGGATCAGTAAAGAACATTGTTCCTTCAGAATCTATGCTCATTTTCCCATTAAATCCTGTGCAAAGATACTTTATGCCAGTAATTAACTCGCCTTTAGTATATAAATTTAAGACTTTCCAAGTATATGAAATCATGCCCACACCCTAATAGGATCTGTTAGATAAACAATATATGGCTTTAATGGTTCAATATCCTCATCATCGAGTAAGCGAATATTAACCCCATAGTTAGGTGGTGGATAAGGAATTGGCACATAATCCTCAGGTGTTGGGATTGGCGGTCTTTGATAGACTGTTCCAATAACCGAGATGTTCTGATAATTAGGTTGTAAATATGATTCAGTTTTAACGACTTCAGTTGGCTGACCTTGTTCGTCAATTTCATACTCCGTTGGGATAACTGTATAAAGAATCGGTAAGGATTCGGCTTCGTCTGTAAAGGATAGGTAGATGTCTTGCATATTAGCTTCCTGTAAGTGCTTGGAGTTGAGCAGAGGTTACTGCTTGCGGATAAAATGCAAGTTTTTTAATATGACCAGTAAATTGATTGGATGTTGTTATATATCCACCAATTGTTAATTGAGTTGGTAGAATTGATTGAGTTGTTGCAGTTATTGTTCCAATTGACCCACCATTTAATAACCCAGATGCACTTGAAGAACCTGCCACATTTGAATAAGTATAAATACTTAGTTGATTTGTATTTGCAGTTATTGTGCCGAATGAAGCATTATTTGTGCCTTCATAGCCCGATATAGTTGCAGTTGATTTATTGACATAATATTGAGCAGTTGTTCCGTTATCAATTCCCCATATTGCCATATTTGGGGCAGATGATGATATTGTTGGAGTATCAAAAGCACAATAAATAGTTCCTTGTTGATAATTAAACCATTGAGTAAAATTTGTGCTTGTTGTTTTAGGTGGAACATCACTTGCCCTAGTTACTTGTGCTGAAGTAGTGGCTATATACGAGGTAGGAAATGCGAGGGCTTCTAGTTGTGCTCCCCAAATGTAGATGCCTGAATAGCCATTACCTGTGTAAGAATCTACACCATTTGAAGCACCTGTCGCAGGCACAGAACCAATATAAACTCCTGGCTTAGCATTTCCTGAAGCACTAGCTGTTGCAGTTATTGAAAAACGCCACCATCCATTGCCTAAATTGGTAGAAGTTGTTACCAATGCACTTGAATTTTTTTGAACAGTTCCATCAATTAAAGAAAATTGAACTCCATTGCCTAACCATCCATTTCCAATATCACCTGACAAAGTTATATAATTTCTAGTCCACGCTTTTGCTTCTACCGACCATGTGTATTGTTGTCCTGATGTAATAGTTTGTGAGCCATAATTACCGCACCCATGACTATTGGTTACAGTTGTATCTTCTATTAATAATTGTGCAGTCTGTGTACCATCAGGTGCTATACCAGCAGTTTGTGTTATTGAACTTCTTATTTTAACCCAAGTTGAATCGCTAAATAGTTGTGAATAAGTCAGTAAATTCGTACTACTCTGCTCAATCAATAAACCTAAACTTTCCCCTGTTGTAGGATTAAAATCAAATCTAGGTGCGTTAATTGGTGCTGTTAGTAGTTGAGGGATGTAGTTCGTTATTGCTGTGGTAGTTGTAATATTAGTCGCAGTAGCACTACTTCTATTTTCTAATTGTGAGCCATAAATATTGATTGCATCGCCACTTGTAACAATCTGAATACCAATAGTTCTAGAACCTGCCGATGGTGTCGCAGTATAAGTATATTTAGCCCATGAGCTTGTGATTGTTACTGGGCTTAGTGTAGAACCATCAAGCGTTAAGTTAATCGTGCCTGTGCCTGTTACACGCTGAATATAAATGCTTTCTGTGTAGGCAGTTGCAGTTAATGTTAATGTTTGATATAAAGTTGCGTTTCCAGCAGTTGCAGTCATTGAAAAAGCAGTTGTTCCACCCGCAGGATCAGTTACTCCACTTGCAATAGTCGCACTTGTAGCCACCCACGCAACATTACTAAATGTATTAGATTGCAACAACAAATTCTGCTCTGCCAATACGCTCGTTTTACCATCATAATATGGTGCAGTAGTTGACCTAGAGAAAGTCACACGAGGGTCTAAAGTCTGAGCATTAGCAAAGTCCAATAACAAAGATGGTCTGACATTAGGATAGTTAGTATTAATGCTCATAGTGACTTCCAATTATGAAATACGACTGCAATATAAACAATGATTAATCCTACTAATAAAATAGGATATTCAAGTCCAATGTAATAGCTTAAAACCCCTAATAGAACCGACTTAATTGCTAAGGCTATATCAACATTTAAGTATTTAAATACAAATGACATAACAGGATTCTGCTCATATCCACCATTTTTTAAGATAGTGCGAGTGGTATACCAATCTAAGAGTTGGAGAATAAAGAATGTAAGGGTAAGAATATAAATCATGCTATGCGATAAGTGACATAAGTATTTGTTGCAGTCTTAACAGTCTGAAACTGTGCTGAGGTATTAATTGCGACTGTAGCATTACCGACATAAGTATGCCCTGTTCCAGCAGTCATTGTAATTGCACCTGAAGCTGAACCTGTGTTGATTACAATCCATAGAAATGAGTTATTGACCACGCTGAGACCATTTAACACTCCAGCGTCTGTTAATGTGCCTGTTGGTAATGTTAATGCTACAGCAGTTGCAGAAGTAACTTGCACAATGTAAGTAAGCAATTGAGCAATTGTAAGCGTTGTTGTAGCAGTTAATGCAGTAATAGTTGGTTGAATCTGATAACCACTCGTGCCAACTAAGTTTGTAGTTGAGCCACCACCAATCTGAACTGCTTTAGCATCTTGATAGGCCATTGTGCCTAAGTATTGATTCAAAGGAATTTGATTCGCACCAGTTCCCACATCTTTTTGACTAACAATGTTGTAGCCATTTTCGATAAAAGATGTAACACTTAATGCACCTGTTGATGGATTAAATGTGTAGTTTGGATTGGTGTACTCAGTAGTTGCAGTACCTGTTTGAGCAGTAAAATAAGTAGGGTAGTAAGTGGCATTTGTCGAGTTTGTAGAGATACCAATCGTTGATGCCGATGTGCTAATTGCTGACCATACAGGAGCTCCTGCACCATTGGATTGCAAGAAGTTACCTGCTGTACCTACCGTAGAAAAAGCGTATGCAGTTCCTGTGCCATAACCCACACCACCTGCTGTTGGTGTTGCTGATGAGTTTGTACCACCATTGGCAATCGGTAATATGCCTGTTACCCCTGTTGTTAAGGGTAAGCCTGTTGAACTTGCTAAACTACCCACCAAGTTTGTGCCTGTTACAGTAGTTGCGTTTAATGATACTAATCCTGCAATAGTACCTGTAATGCCACCTAGTGCTATAGAAGTGCTACCTATTGTTACCGAGCTATTCGTTAAAGCACTATTCGGTATGTTGGTTAAAGACGCACCTGAGCCACTAAATAAGGTTGCAGTAAACTTTCCTGTTGATGGCTGATATTGTAGTTTAGTAGAGGAAGTTTCAACAATATTGGTTGATCCAGAGGTCGCACTATAAAATAATGGGTAATAAGTGGATGTATCAGTAGTTTGATCAGAAATTGTTACTGAAGTTGCAACAGTTGACCAAGATGGTGCTGATGTACCATTACTTAATAAGAATTGCCCAGTAGATCCTGCTGCTAAATAAGCAGTTGAGTTTAAAGCATTTTGATAAACAATCTGCCCAGCACCACCACCACTTAAATTATTAGCAGTATTGGCAGTTCCGTTCAGGGTGCCAAAGAATGTAGGAGCAGAAAATACCCCTGTGCCTGGATTCCATGTCAAACTTGGTGAAGCAATGGCTAGACTTGTTACTTGGCCACTTGTTGCACTTGTAAAGGTAGGGTAAAGCGTTGCATTGACATTTGTGTTAACAATTCCAATCGATTCAGTCGCAGTAATTACGAATGGCTGACCTTGACCAATAAAGGTATTAAACGTGCCATCAAGGTTAAAGTATGCTTGAACTGGCAGTATATTTTGATCTACTGTTAAAGCCGGACCAGTCATAAAAACTCCTTAGTTTTGGTCTACCATTGGCATTACATAAAGCGTTGTTCCTGATGTACCAATAGCAGTAATTGCAAAACTTGGTGGAACTGCAATAACTGTTGGCTGACTCATGCTAACACCTAACACAAAACTTTGGCTTGTATTGCCACCAGTCGGTAATACCGCAGGATTAGCAGTTGTGGTTGTGCCTGCGATGGCCGGAGCAATTGTAATTGCTACAGGATTAGCTGAAGTATTCAAGAAACCACAAAAGTTGACTTGATCATTACCATTTGGAGTAATTGTTACTGATGTGGAAGAAGTGCCTGTAACTGCAATCGCAGTCGTAGGTCCTACAAAACGATATGCAGATACGTTAGCCATAATTTAAACCATATTTAGAGGTAAAGGTCCATCAGTTCTAGTTACTGAAAAAACATAAGTTCCGGCAGCAGGTGTAACTGAAGCATTTGTTGTATTAGCGAATTGAACTGTCAAAACGCCATTTGTTAATACATCGCACTCAGCAATAATAATACCTGCTGTTTGATTACCATTTAAACCAACTGCGATAACTTGGTCAGTAGTTTGTAAGCCTGCGATATTAAAATTTTGTGCTGCTGAAGTATAAGACGCTACTGCAACAGGTGTTAAAGATGGTCCAATGAAAGTCGTGGATAAAACATTACCACGAGTGATTGTTGTAGATGGCATGATTATTCCTTTATAAGAAGTAACTTTAATTATAAAACAAGTAATAAAAAACCCCTAATTAAAGGGGTTTTTTATGCTCAATTAAGAGTAAGTGCTGAAATCATAGCCATAAACGTATACGTCCATTGTAGCCGCTGCACCTTGTGCAGTTCCTACGTTGAGGTATAAATTTTGACCTGATAATGTTGCTGTTGATGCAACAGTTCTCTGGCTTACTACTGTTGAGCCTGTTAATGCGGATAAAGCAGCATTAGCAACAACACCAGTTCCACCGGCAGTCGGAGCAGTAAATAGACCTGCTGCGGCTGTTGTGAGGGAAGTTGATGCGTTGGTAAATACTACGTTAGAAACAGAGTAGTTAATAGAGTTGATGATAGGCAATACTGCTTGATCACCTGTTGCGTTGACGTTTACACCTGTTGCGACTGCTAACAAACGAATTGCTTGGTTTGATAGCACTCCCTGTGGGTGAATCGTTTGTACTGATGCTGGTCCTGGATTAGACATTTTATTTTCTCCTTAAAATTAAGCTGCGATACGGCAAGCGAGTTCAGGATAGAGCGGAGCCCATCCGTACAATACATCTAAACGAGTCGGAATAGAATCGTTGTTGATGGTGTATTGGCGGACAATACGCATACTCAAACCGATTTCCTTATCAGAAGCACGACCTGCAAAATGGACACCTTCAGGTAGCTCTAAATCTGCTACTGCGAGGGTAAACGCATTTCTATGCATAATCATATTCTGAGGAGATACTGCACCAGTTGAATTGAACTGAGTTACCGCAGCAGATGCTGATGGTGTAGGGATCGATACGTTTTGGAACTGACCAGCAGTAATAACCGCAGGAGATACAGTAACAGAAACGCTTGAACCTGAAGCAATCGTAACAGCAGACTTAACAACAAAGTTGCGTAACTTGTTTGAACCATACGCTTGACGATTCTGTGGGTTAACTGCATAAACACCAGCGATCGTGAATGTATCACCAGCATTTAATACTAAGTTACCAGTATTAGCAGCAGTCAAAGTGATTGTTGAGCTTGATGCCCAGCCACTTGTCAAGAAACCAGTTGCAGTTGTAGTCGCTACAGATGCAGTCACAGTAGTTGTGCTGTTGTTACCGAATACTTGTGCTACTACGTTTTGGTCTAATTTCCAGTTCATCCCCGCGGAATCGCGCCCCATAAGTCCTTTGCGATACTGTTCGCCAATTGCTTCTTGAGGTACAAATAAACCCTTTAAAGAATCAACGATAGTAGCTGATGTGAATGGCTCAACGATGCATGATCTGCGACCATCTCGAGGAGCACCTTCAGAATCAAGGTAAGCACCAGCAGTTAGATATGTAATCAAACCAGTTGGAGGAGTTCCAGCAACACCTACGATATTCGCAGTATTGAGGGTAGCCATTGCTAGACCATCTCTGTCAATTTTGTTTGCAATTGCAGCTACGGCAGGCTTCAATACACGATCAGAGAACATATCTAAAGACAATGCTAAGTCTTGAGTTGTAAACTGAGTTGATACTTGGAATTGAGTTGATAAAGTAACAGGAACTGAGGATTCGTTGAAATCTTCAACTACTAACTGGGGGCCTGTTGCACCTACGAACCTTCCAGGTCGTCTTACATTCACCGTGTTACCAATCTTGCCACCAACTACAGCAAACTGGTCATCATAGTTACGATCTACTTCTGAAGTAAATGTGAGTTCGTTTTCAAGAACCATTAGAGCTTCATTAGTAATTTTTGAAATAGTCAATAAATTATTGGCCATGATATTACCTTTCTATAAAATAAATTAAGTTTTTACCTAATCCTTTTAGCTTGCCTCATTGCTTTGTACTGCGAGTAAGTCATCTTATCTGTATCAGTAATGATGGCTTGTTCACTCGTACCAGCTTTGATTGGACTAATCGGTGCAGGTGCTTTGGACTTCTGGGCAACAGATTTAACAGGTTCAGTCTTTTCAAACTTTGCCTCTAATTTACCTATTTCTCTTAAAGCAGTAATTAGACTTGATTTAGATATTTTTTCTGCTAGTTCTTGGTTCTCAGCCAAGTGATAAAGAATTCTAGGACCAACATCTGATTCTAAAATTGCATCTCTCACTTGATCGCTCACCACAACATCAGATGAAGCTACCATATCATCAAAATCAGGCAATTCAGACTTAGTTGCTTCAAGTTTCTTGTTCCAAGTATCAATAACTTTGGCACGTTCCGCTTGTTTCATTTTTTCTACATCTTCTTGCCTTGCTCTCATTACAGCGTTTTCAGCACTCCAATCAGCCAATGCTTCAGCGTATTCAAACGCATCAACAAATTGGTCTGGTCTTGGTTTCTCATCTCTGCTCTGCTCTTTTGGTGCAGCCTGAGATTTAATTGCTTTTAACTCTTGCTCTAATTCTTGTGTTCTGATTCTTGCTTGTTCAGCTTCCTGTTTAGCAAGGTCACGTTGTTTGGTGACTTCATCAAAACGCATCTTTACTTTAGGTTTTGGTTCTTCTGTTGCTTTTTCCTCGTTCTCGACAACTGGTTCACTCTGTTCAATTTCAGCAACTGGCTCTGTTTCTACAGCCTCAGTCGGAGAATCTTCAGCTAAACCTAATTTATTTGCGTAAAACTCGGCACTATTTTCACTCGTTAATACATCGGCCATCTTTCGAAGCTCCTCAGTTATTTCCTGTTAAACGAACAGGCACGTTTGTATCTTAATGCGTCAAATAATTATTGACAATATTAAATTCCACGTTCAACAGCCTCTGCCTCTGCTTCTTTAGCTGATGTTTTATTCATATTTGCCAATAAGAGCGCTAATTGCGCTTTCATGGTTTCAATTTCTTTCTGTGTTTCAGTCTTAACAATCGTATCTTGCGCAGTAGTTTGGACACGCATCTCGGTATCGTGCGCCTTCGTTGTTTGACGCATGAGTTCACGCTTCGTCTCAGCTTCTTGCTTAACGCCTTCAATGTCTTGACGTTG